>Kit_p1__coassemble_3996_pt1 | contig 2930 bp, 3 predicted proteins | sample Kit_p1__metabat2_high_PE_005 | metagenome-assembled genome bin Kit_p1 | reverse complement strand
ATGTGATGCTTTGGAAAAAGAGTTTCATTATTATGATTTTCCGTATAGAAGAAGCTGTATTGGAAATTTGAGAATGGTAAATATTGAGAAAAATATAGGATAGTTTTTCATTATGTGAAAAATCTAAAAAGAGCAGGAGAACTTAAATTCTCTTGCTCTTTTCTATAGTTTGCATTATTTCCTGTACACAGCCATCAAGGTTCTTTTGAATGTCGCTTTCCCAGAAGCGTAGAACTGTCCAGTGGTTGTCACGTAGTTCTATGGTGTTTTCTAGGTCGCGTTCCATATTACGTTTTATTTTATCTACCCAAAAGGATTTGTTGTGTTGCACTATTTCTGGGTCTTCTTTTCCATGCCAAAAATCTCCATCACAAAAGATGGCAATTTTATACTTTGTTATTACTATATCTGGCTTGCAACTACACACTTTGTAGTTTTTACGATAGCGTACACCTTTATGCCATAGTGCTTTACTAAGAAGTACTTCTATTTTTGTGTTCTTGTTTTTGACGGCACGCATATTTTTTGAACGTCGTTCAGTAGTTTTTAGTTTCATAACAATCACCCAGTCTGATTATAGCACGCTTTTCCTACGCCTTCATAAATGTTGTCAAAAAGTGATTATGACAATTGAGGATGAAAAATAAAAACAAAAATATGTTTGAAATATGAATGTGTTTATGCTATAATAACCTTAGTTGCATGATATTCTTTTAGGGTATCTTGCCTGGTTAGTTAGACCAGTGGCGCCTTAGTCGAGCTTTCGGCTAGGGTGCTTTTTTTGTTGAAGATAATGAGTGAGGAGAACATAAACTATGAATAAAAGTGGAGAGACCGTAGAGAGTGCAATTGCTAATGCGTTGGATGCTAAAAAGGCATGGTTTGAAGCAGCACAGGAATAAAGGGAGTAAAAATGGTGAATTATACTATAGAATCTAATGGAAGTATTCTTTCAAAATACTCTGTTGGCGATACTGTTTCTTGGTTTTGTAATGATGATGGCAAGATTCATACTGCTAAAGTTTCTTGCGTCAACAAGGCAATGACAAGCACTGGACCAGAGATAAATTACGAGATTTATGATTATCTTTTTGGCGAAGCAAAGACATTTTTTGTTGATGAATATGATGTGCTAGAAGATTATATTGATTGAAGTTATTTGTATGAATTTAAGAGCAGATGTACGGAAGATTTTAATTTAGTGCTTGAAAATGAAGTTACAGTTATGTTTTTAAATACATTGGGACATAGAGGCAATGTTACGACCTTGGTAAAGAATTTTTTGCAATACGTCAATGACCACGTACCTATTTATTGCACAGGAAAATGGTTTAGAAATAAAGGAATAACCCCTCCTTTTTTCACGATTTCACAAATTGTTTGCAAAAGTGTACGTTTTTTGACTTTTTGACATTTGACAAAGCTGCTTTGTATCAAGTAAAATACTAGTAACATCACTCATTAATTGAGAAATACTCATTTAGACGTAAGTCAACTGGAGGAAAATGTATTATGAATAAGACTTTGATTGGCGTTATTGCAGCCATTGTGATTGTTGTTGGTATGATTTTCAGCAGCTATAATGGCCTTGTTTCTATGAACGAGAACGTTACTGGTAAGTGGGCGCAGGTTGAAAACCAGCTGCAACGCCGTAACGATTTAATTCCTAACCTTGTTAATACCGTTAAGGGCTATGCAGCGCATGAGTCCCAAGTGTTTAAGGATGTGGCTGATGCTAGAGCTAAGCTGGGTGGTGCGTCCACCGTTGCGGAGGCTAGCAAGGCTAATGGCGAGCTGAGCAGCGCACTGGGCCGTTTGCTGATGGTTGCCGAAAAATATCCTGACCTGAAGGCTAATACCAACTTTACTCAGCTGCAGGATGAGCTGGCTGGTACTGAGAACCGTATTGCTGTGGCTCGTAAGGATTATAACACTGCAGTGCAAGACTACAATGCTAAGATTAAATCCTTGCCTGCTTCCTTATATGCAGGTGCTTTTGGCTTCACCGCTAGAGATTACTTTAAGGCTGACGAGGCTGCTCAAAAGGTTCCTACTGTTAAATTCTAATAAGCTGTATGCTTTGGCCGGCGGCCCTAATGGCCTTGCCGGCCTTTTGTTTTAGAGGATAGTAGTTGACACGTATCTTGCTGTGGAGAGATTGAGGCTTGCAGCACTTGTGCTGTTGATGCTATTTTGCCAAAGCAGTGGTTTTGGTGCCTTGATAGGTGCATAAGTAACAGAAGGCTGCTTTGATGATATTGATAACGGAGCGTATTTATGATGAAACGTTGGTTAATTTTACTGATGCTGCTAGTGCAGACGGTGTTTGCTGTGTGTGCAGATGCTGCTCCTGCTGTTCCGCCCAAGCCTGCGGCAGGCACTGGCGTGTATGTGCAGGACTATGCAGGCATTATCCGCGATAGTGATGAGCGTTTGATGCAGCAGCTGGGTCAGGAGCTGGATAGTAAAACGTCGGCTCAGGTGGCGGTGCTGACTATTCCTTCCTTAGAGGGCGAGTCCTTGGAGGATTATTCCTTAGAGGTTTTGCGTACTTGGGGTATTGGCCAAAAGGGTAAGGATAACGGTGTACTGATTTTGATTGCGGCTAAGGACCGCAAGTCCCGCATTGAGGTGGGCTATGGCTTGGAGGGCGTGCTGCCTGACGGCCTGACTGGTCGTATTCAGGACCGTTATATGCTTCCTTATTTCCGCAAGGGCGATTATAGCAAGGGTATTTTGCAGGGCTATGCTGCTACTGCAGGCACTATTGCTAAGGCCGAGGGTGTGGAGCTGACTGGTGTGCAGACAAGCAAGCCTCAGCAGCAGCAGTCCTCTGGCTGGAATTTGCTGTACCTTTTGGGTGTTGTGGGCTTTTTGATTATTGACAATGTATTTTTAGGCGGTATGTTTACCAGTTTGCTGCTGATGAT
>Kit_p1__coassemble_2632_pt1 | contig 4135 bp, 3 predicted proteins | sample Kit_p1__metabat2_high_PE_005 | metagenome-assembled genome bin Kit_p1 | reverse complement strand
AGCTTTCCCTATTTAATTTAACAGCCAGCTATTAGAAGTTTCTTTGATAGCTGATACCGAAGATAGTAACATAATTGTCATGGGTGTGAGCGTGGTCATACGGATCGGCAGGAGCATGACCTTTAATATCCAAGCTACCAACATCCATGTAACCCATAGTTACACCTAAGGTTTGCTTATCGTCATGATATTGACCACCAATGGTGTAGGTACGACGGTTACCGGTAGGAACGATAAAGTCTGCACCATCGTAAGGAATGCAGGAGCCGTCATAAGCAAAGCCTGCCATTACGGAGTATTTATCGCTCAGCTTGTGCTCTGCACCGATTGCATAGCGCCAGCCGCTCTCCCAATTTTTGGGGCTAGGAACAGTGTTAGAAGTGCCAGGAATAAGCGGATTATCAAAAGTCATATCTAATGCATCATAAGTACTCCACATAGTACGTGTTGCATTCAACTCAACACGGGTCTTATCATCAAATTTATGATTATAGCCAATGGACCAGGTATCAGGCAGAGTTACTACGCCATACACACCACCATGATCCTTACCATTTAACTCAACATCTGCTTCTAAAGAGTGAGTCATACGGCTGCGATATACTACACCAATTTCATTTTTATCATCAAAGGTGTAGTTAGCAGCAGCATTCCAACCTAATGCATAGCTATCACCCTCAACAGTTAAAGGCATTTTACCCATAACATTCTTCTGCAGTTCTAATCCAACATAGTTGATTTCTGCACCTACGGCAGCAGACCATTTATTATCAAATTTATGCGCAAAAACAGGAGTAAAGCTAATACCATTCAGCTTTGCCTTGCGAGAGTTCCATGCAGCCAAAGAACCATTTTCAAACTCAGAAACCATAGCAAAACGAGCAAAGGTACCTGTACCAAACCAGTTCTTATCATCTAATTGACGTACATAGTAGGAACCGGGAGCCCATGCAGGATGTACACGGTTAGTACCTTTTTCAATTTGAGTACCACCTTTATACATTTCATATTCACCATGGGGGCTCAAATAGGTAGCACTAAATTTCATAGCCTTGCCTTCAATTTTAGTAATAGAAGCAGGGTTATAAGCTACGTTAGCAGCATCGCCCTCAGCAAACATGCGAGCGCCGCCCATTGCTACGCCTTCTGCACTCCATTCAACAATGCCAAAGCCTTCTGCGCCAACTGCTTGGGGTGCCAGCAGTGCTGCAGCCAGGCCAACAGCTAATAAAGATTTTTTCATATTTAAACTTCCCTTCTCAAAATAGTTCTAGCAATAATGTATACATTGTATCAGTTTTCTTTATGACTTGGTACTAAAAACTTTAATCGTTCGTTTTAAACGCTTGATTAAAAATTTGTTAAAGGCAATGCACCTACTTGTATGAAAATGTATAAAGCGATCCCAAATTAAGCAAATGAGAAATGGTAGCTTACACCTCACACCAAGCAAATCCCTACACATTGTTTTGTAAATCCTCTATACATAACTAGCTTTACCACAAATATAATGTCCAAACTAAAAAGAAAATGGATGCTACCTGTAAAATACAGGATAGCATCCACAATGCTCAGCATATTTTAGAAATATGTCTAAACTTTAGACCACATTTCATTTTCAGAAATCCATCTAACTTCTAAGATGGCTTATATATCACTTACAAATTTTTCAGTAAATCAGCAGCCTTATCAGCGTTTTTCTTCGCCTCACGCTCCAGGAATTTTTTCTCCTGCAAACGACGTACATCATCTAATGTAGGTGTATTGCCTCTTTCCCAAGGCTGATACAAAATGGTTGTACAATGATGAAATGCTTCATACCGCTCCTTAGGCTCTGCAATCTCTAACGCAGCAGCAATATCACGCTCTGCCACATCGTTTACGGGGAAGTATTTATAGGCAATTTGCAGTAGCTCGCAGGCCTTTAAATATTCTTCTTTCAAAGCAGCATCCTCTGCCAAGAAACGGTACGCATAAAAGGCATAGGAATTAATCCCTTGTTTATCCTTATCCGCCTCTAATTGTGCATGAGCTTCAGCGGTAGCTTTTTCACCCTCACCGCTGTCACGCAAAATCTCTAAACGACGCACCCAGATTTTGCCTCTATCTGCACTACGGAAAATGTGCTTATATTCACGACACAGCTTATCAGCCTCACGCAAATAAAATAAAGAAGCACTTCCCATTCCAGTAAGCTGCCATACAATTTCCGCAATATCGCGCAAGCACAGCACCTTGTGCTCAGGATCACTAAGGCCCATTTCCGGAACATCGTCCATGTCAACCTTTACGTCCTTAACAGTATTCAGTACTGCCATAGCACCTTCAACATCCTTCAAAAGCCACAGCATTCTGCCAACAATGCTACGACAATGCCAATCGTTGTAATCAGAAATCATATAAGAGGGCAACGGATAATCACAGGTTGCAATCTTATTTACATAACCCTGCCATTCTTGAAGTTCCATAAGAAAATCCTCCTTTATCATTAGCTATTGCCTAGGCAGAATTTACCTAAGCAGCTTATATTCTTTATTTATTATAGCATAAAATCATACATTACTTTTTGTCTTTTTTTTGCCTTCTATATTGCAAATGTACAACGCAAGGCCTAACCCCTGTAGTTATAAGCATCCTAGTAAATGGAGTAAAACATTACTAACCCTTTGATTCTTAAATATACAAGTCAGCAAAAATAAAAGCATTACTGCAATGAACGTTTCATTCACTAAATCGTATTTATTTTAAATCCACTTGTCCCATAGCATAATACATTGTAAGCATAAAATCTTCACTTTAACATAAATTTTATCTATTACAATATTCCCTTATATGATATAATTGTGGCAATGGAGGTGGTAAAATGTCCGTAACCTGTAAAGATTTACTTACTCTAAAACATTTCCAAAAAATAAAGCTAGTCGCAGGCGAAGAAGGCCTTGACCGCATTATTACTTATCCCTACACAGGTCAAACGGCCTCTGTTTCTGATTGGGTACATGGTGGTGAGCTGCTATTTATCACTGGTGTATCACACAACGGAGGTTTGCTTCCTAAGCTTTTACAGGAATGTATTATAAAAAAGCTGGCTGGACTAGTTGTTCTTACTGGCAGTAAATATATAAAGGAGCTACCACAAGAGCTTTTGGATATAGCTAATCAGGCAAAATTCCCACTGTTTACCATGCCTTGGGATTTAAAGCTTATTGATGTAACTCGAGAAATCACCCGTATCATAGATTATGATCAAATTGAGTCCCAAAAAATTCATCATCTTTTAAACTACCTTATTTTTTCTTCTGATACCGAATACAAACCAAGCCTTGATCATGAGGCTATTGTCATTTTAAAAATCAGCAGCTATAATTTTATTTCTATTTTTGCTTCATCTAAAGAATTTTCTACTAATGGCGACTCTCATGAAACAAATCTCCAGCATTACCTGCAGGAGATTTGTGAAGCTAAAAATATTCCTGCCCATTCTATGATTTATGGTAACAAAGTCGTACTACTAATCAGCTCACGCTCACAAAAAGAGCTGGAACGATATATTACCTATCTGGAAACAGTCCATAATAGCCTCTCCATCCTTTGCAATGATGATAAACTAATCCTAGCAATAGGAGATATCCACAAGGGATCTGCCTACATCCGCACCAGCTACCAGGAAGCATCCGCCACCATGACAACAATGCAACGAACTGGCTTCAAAAAAGTTTGCCGTTATAAGAATTTAGGACTATATCGCCTTTTTCTGCAAATGAAGCCTGCTGAAATGGAATATTTTTATCATAATCAGCTTGATGTTTTAATAGAACATGATAATAAAAACAATACTGATTTTCTTTCTACATTAAAGGTATATCTGGAATGCTTTAATAACATTAGCAAAACCGCTAAAATACTTGTAATCCATCGAAATACGCTCCTCTACCGTATTACTAAGATTGAGGATATTTTGGGTTGCAGCCTTACAGACCCTTCTGTTTGCATTGAGCTTTTATTGGCACTTGTCATAAAAAATTATCTTGATAACCTTAAATGTGAAAATTTAGAATAATATTAAGTCCTGTGTACAACTTGATATGTACCCTCTTTACTGGACAAACCGGTAAGGAGGGTATTTTTATGCGTT
>Kit_p1__coassemble_896_pt1 | contig 10812 bp, 9 predicted proteins | sample Kit_p1__metabat2_high_PE_005 | metagenome-assembled genome bin Kit_p1 | reverse complement strand
CTAAAAGAGACATCAATAGAACACGCATCCATCTACTCATAAATAAACCTCCTTAGTCTGTATATTTTTCGTCTTACTATAAGTTTAGTGTACACTACAGAAGGCTGTTAGTCAATTTGGAAAAATTCCAAACTAAATGCTATATATCTTTCCCAACTTATGGAAGGAAACACCTGCTGACCATAACTTTAAATCTAGATATTCTACTAGCTCTGTATAAACAAAGCATTACTAAAATAAATATAATGATATGACCAAGCAGCTAGAGATTGACTGAAATTGTTGGAAAAAATAATATATAAAAAGGACTCCGTACTTACGCACAGAGTCCTTAAATTTTTATCTAGGCAGTTGCCCTGTTCTTAGTGGTGGAACAGGCGCAGACCGGTGAATGCCATTGCGATGCCGTATTTATCGCAGGTTTCGATAACATTATCATCACGGATGGAGCCACCAGCTTGAGCGATGTATTGTACGCCGCTACGATGAGCACGTTCAATGTTATCGCCAAAGGGGAAAAATGCATCACTACCTAAAGCAACGTCCTTCAGCTCAGCAATCCAAGCCTTTTTCTCTTCACGGGTAAGAGGTTCAGGCTTTTCAGTGAAGAAATTTTCCCAAACGCCATCAGCCAGTACATCTTCATAATCGTCGGAGATGTATACGTCGATGGTGTTGTCACGGTCAGGACGACGGATGCTATCTTTAAAGGGCAGAGCCAGAACCTTCGGATTTTGACGCAACCACCAGATATCAGCCTTGCCGCCAGCCAAACGGGTGCAATGTACGCGAGATTGTTGACCAGCACCGATACCAATTGCTTGGCCATCTTTAACGTAGCATACTGAGTTGGATTGAGTATATTTGAGAACGATGAGAGAAATCAGCAGATCACGAACTGCAGCTTCCGGAATTTCCTTGTTAACAGTAGGACGATTAACAAACAGCTCTTCAGTAATTTTAGCATTGTTACGGTCTTGTTCAAAGGTAATGCCAAAAACATCCTTGGATTCAGACACCTCAGGAACATAATCAGGATCAATTTTGATTACATTGTAGGTGCCTTTACGTTTGGTTTTCAAAATCTCCAATGCTTCATCAGTATAGCCAGGAGCAATAACACCATCAGAAACCTCACGAGCCAGCATGGTAGCAGTTTCTTTATCACACACATCGGACAAAGCTACAAAGTCACCATAGGAGCTCATACGGTCAGCACCACGAGCACGTGCGTAAGCATTAGCCAGAGGAGACAGCTCCAAATCATCTACATAATAGATTTTTTTCAGAGTATCACTCATAGGCAGACCAACTGCAGCACCAGCAGGGCTTACATGCTTGAAAGATGCAGCAGCAGGAAGACCAGTTGCTTCCTTCAGCTCCTTAACTAATTGCCAGCTGTTGAAAGCGTCTAAGAAATTAATATAACCAGGACGACCATTGAGTACTTCGATGGGAAGCTCAGCGCCATTTTTCATATAAATACGAGCCTTTGCCTGATTGGGGTTGCAGCCATACTTTAATGCTAATTCTTTCACAATCATACCTCCTAAAAATAAAAATACCGACACTCCGGTACATAATCATGCCCAGACGGTCGGCGTTACCGGTCATACTCCCCTGTGGTAATCCATTTCCGTCAGTTATATGACCTACTACTAAAATTATAGAAGCTAGATATATTTTTGTCAATAATTTTACAGTGTGTTACAATATATAATAAGTAAAAAGAGTCTCCAAGGCTATTGTTTTTTCATAACGCTCTCACTGATAAGCAATAGTTTTTCAAATAGTTTAAAGGAGTTGATTATTTTGACCTATTGCTATGTTTGCCCTCATCGCTGTGGCGTTGACCGCCCAGAAAGCATGCATGATACAAATCCAGAACATTACTTTGGCAGCTGTGGCTGTGGTATGCAGCCAATCGTAGCCCGCGCCGGCCTGCATATGTGGGAAGAGCCCATCATCAGCGGAACAAAAGGCAGCGGCACTGTTTTCTTTTCTGGCTGTAATTTGCACTGCGTTTTCTGTCAAAACTATGATATCAGCCATCGTGACGGCTTTGGCAAGGAAATTACAATAGAACGCCTAAAAGAAATTTATCAGGAGCTTATTGCTCAGGGAGCTCATAATATCAACCTCGTTACACCAACTCATTTTACGGAAGCTGTTATTCAAAGTCTAGATACACCTCTTCCTGTTCCAGTTGTTTACAACACCAGTGGCTTTGAAACTCAGGACACACTGCGTCGCTTAAAAGGCAAGGTGCAAATCTATCTGCCAGATTTAAAATATTCTGATGATATGGCAGCTATAAAATATAGCAATGCTCCCTCCTACTTCCGTATTACCACAGAAGCAATTAAGGAAATGCACAAACAGGTTGGTGACTATAAGATTAATGATGATGGCATCATGACCAGTGGTGTCCTTATCCGCCATCTGATTATGCCTGGCATGATTGAAAATACCAAAGGTGTAATTGATTGGGTTGCCAAAACCTTTAAGCCTGGTCAGGTCATGTTCAGTCTAATGCGTCAATACATTCCCTGTGGACGTGCTGCAGAATATCCAGAAATTAACCGTACTGTTACTGATGAGGAATACGCCGAGCTTGAAAGCTATCTTATGAACAGCACCATTGAGGATGGTTTTGTGCAAGAGGGCGAAGCTGCCTGCAAGGATTTTATTCCTACCTTTGATGGTACAGGAGTATAAATACGCTTTAAATAGTCTCTCAATTAGGAGAGACTATTTTTATTTCATAATCTTGTAAAAATATTTACAAAATCCCTTGCATTTACCTGATTTTGCACGTACAATGTTATAGATATAAATTAATCATATAATTAAAGAAACGAGGTAATTAAATGGAACGTAGAGTAATTCACGTTGAAGAACGTCCACCGCTGTTGCTCAATATTCCCCTGAGTATTCAGCATTTGTTTGCAATGTTTGGTGCTACTGTACTGGTTCCCTTCCTGTTCCAAGTAAGTCCTACTACCTGCTTGTTTATGAACGGTATCGGTACCCTACTGTACATCTTCCTTACTAAGGGCAAGATTCCCTCCTATCTGGGTTCTAGCTTTGCCTTCATCTCTCCTGTATTGCTTATTTTGTCCACATCAAGCTACAGCCATGCTCAATCAGGCTTCATTGTCTTTGGTCTGCTGTTTATGCTTTTCTCCATTATCATTCATTTTATTGGTACTCGCTGGATTGATGTTATCTTCCCGCCGGCAGCCATGGGTGCAATCATCGCTGTAATTGGTTTGGAGCTGGCTCCTACTGCTGCTGGTATGGCTGGCCTGACTGGTGAAAACATCAATATGGATAATGTAGCAATTTCCATGTTTACCTTAGCTGTTGGTATCATCGGCTCCGTGGCCTTCCGTGGCTTCATGAGCATTATCCCAATTCTCTTTGGCGTAATCTGTGGTTATATCTTTGCTGCATTCAAAGGTATGGTTAACTTCCAGCCCATCATTGATGCACCTTGGTTCCAAGTACCACACTTCTATGCTCCTACATTTGACTGGAATGCCGTTATCATCATTGCTCCTGCAGCATTGGTAGTTTTGGCTGAGCATATTGGTCACCTGGTTGTTACTGGCAACATTGTTGAGCGCGATCTTATCAAAAATCCTGGTCTGTCTCGCTCCCTCTTTGCAGATGGTCTCTCCAATGTAGTTTCTGGCTTTGCCGGCGCTACTCCTAATACCACCTACGGCGAAAATATTGGCGTAATGGCAATTACTAAAGTATACAGCACCTGGGTAATCGGCGGTGCAGCAGTAATGGCAATCATCCTTTCCTTCTGCGGTAAGCTGTCTGAATTAATTCACAGCATTCCTGTTCCTGTAATGGGTGGTATTTGCGTCCTGCTCTTTGGTGTAATTGCAACCTCTGGTATCCGCGTTTTGGTTGATGGTCATGTAGATTACAGCAAATCCTCTAACCTGGTTATGACCTCTGTAATCATGATCATTGGTCTGTCCGGTGCTAAACTGAGCTTTGGTGCCTTCAGCGTACAAGGCATGGTTTTGGCAACTGTTGTTGCAATCATTATGAGCCTGCTCTTTAAGCTCTTCAAATATCTGCATCTGATGAACGAATAATAAAAGCACAAAACTCCGACTGCTGGCTAAGCCAACTGTCGGAGTTTTTTTATGGCATAAGCAATATATTATTAATACTAACCAGCAGCTTCTAGCATCACAGCACTGATTTATTTCTTGTTTATCAAAATTGTCAATATTACTAACAACGCTCTTTAATTATCGTACATATCTTAGTAGCAAATATCTTACAATCTATATTTCCATTACGTGTTGGAATAGGCCACCTTACTGGTAACCCCCTTAAGCCTGCCTAAACGTCCAGAAAGAGCACTAATATCATTTTGCGGTGCGTCTACAGCAACACAGATAATATTCACCTGCTTTTCACGATAAGGAATACCCATACGTCCAATTATATATTGACTATAAGCATGCAGCAGCTTGTTTAATTCCTCTACAGCCCCTGCTTCACTAACAATTATTGAAATTACAGCAACTCTTGTATCCATATAAACCTCCTTATCGAAAATAGCAAAATCTGCTTATTACTCTTCGTAGAAATTATATCATATTACAATTTATAAAACCATCCTTCAATACTCCACCCCAAATAACCATAAAATCAAGCTAAATTATATTGATATTTAGTAAGTCCATAGATATATAAATCTAATCCTTACGTTATATATCGCTGTATTTAAACATAAGTAGTAAAACTTATAAGCCATATTCTGTGCTATATATCTAAATATTATTCTTATTGTAAACAGAGCTATGTACTTCTTTTATAAAACACAAGTTACAAAATTTCTTATACTATGGTACAATAGTTATACACTAAAGATTCTATAGGAGGAAAGCCAATATGGAATTTGTAGCCTTAGATTTTGAAACAGCTAATGCCAATCGTGGCAGCGCATGCTCCATCGGTCTTGTAACCGTAAAAGATGGTCATATTATAGACGAATTTTACAGCTTAATTAAGCCTAAATTCTTATATTTTAATCAAGAAAACATTGACGTTCATGGCATAACTCCAGAAATGGTTAAGGATGCCCCTAACTTTGAACAGCTATGGCCTGAAATTTTCCCACGTCTGCAGGGAAAACAGGTTGTTGCTCATTTTGCTAAGTTTGATATGAATGTCTTGCGTAATGTACTCCATGCATATTATCTTCCTTTGCCAACCTTTGACTATATCTGTACCTGGGTATTGGCAAAGAAAGCGTTTCCTAGTTTGGAGCATTATAGCCTTGATTTTGTAGCCAACACTATCGGCTTTAAATTTGAGCACCACCACGCTCTGGAAGATGCTCGCGCCTGCGCAGCCATCATGACCGAGATTATCAACAGAAATCATCCTCAGGATTTTGTTCATATTGCAGATATGTACGATTTTGAAATGGGCCATATGCACCGCAATGGTGTACATCCCTGTACGCTAGAACGTACCTTCCAAAAAAAGCCTGATATAAAACCAATATTTTTTGGTGAATAAAGGCATATACAATTCAAAATCTTATTTTTAGGAGTCTTTTACATGCTCAATATATTCTTTGCCCTTTTTATGTTTGGCATGCTAGTGGTACTATGTATTAAAGCTATTTTTCGTGCACTTAAGCACCAAAAGCCACTACATACAAAGGAAACTGCCCTGCTTATAGCTCTCTCCATAGGCTGTCTTTTAGCGTTAAATGCAGGTGTAAGCTCTGTTTTTCATACTCAGCTAACATTTTAATTTTTCTCTCTTGAATCCAGAATCGGGTTAATCCGTTTCTGGATTTTTCATTTTTTGCAAAAAAGAAACCGGCAGTCCAAGCTGCCGGCAAACTAAATACACACTATAAATTTATTAAAGAAATGGAGTTAAAGAATTGGCTTATTTACATATCCTTATTTAGAAGGATAAAAACCAGAGGGAGCATAGCTCAAGTTAATCATAATATTTTTAACCTGAGTATAGTGATCCAAAATCATTTTGTGAGTTTCACGGCCAATACCAGAGGTCTTGTAGCCGCCGAAGGGAGAATGCTCAGGAATTTGGTTATAGGTATTTACCCACATACGACCAGTTTCTACATTACGTGCTACACGAATGGCTCTGTTAATATCCTTAGTCCAAACAGCGCCACCTAAGCCGTATTCACTATCATTAGCCATAGCTACCACTTCGTCCTCATCGTGGAATTTAATTACAACAGCTACAGGTCCAAAAATTTCTTCCTGTGCTATACGCATATCATTAGTAACGTTAGTAATCAAAGTAGGTCTCAGGAAACAACCCTTAGCCAGTTCGCCCTCATCGGCACGCACACCGCCACAAGCAATGGTCGCACCCTCAGCCTTTGCAATATCAACATAGCTAAGAATTTTCTTAACCTGTGCTTCATTAATTTGCGCACCCATTTGAGTATCCTCATTCCAGGGCAGACCAACCTTAACATTTTCAAAGGCTTTAACTAACGCAGGTACAAATTTATCATAGATGGTATCTTGTACAAAGATGCGGCTACCTGCACAGCAAACCTGACCTTGGTTAAAGAGAATACCCAGCTGTGCACCATCAATAGCTTGTTCAAAGTCGCAGTCATCAAAGTAGATGTTAGCGCTTTTACCGCCAAGCTCCAAAGTGGAAGGAATAATACGGTTAGCAGCTGCCAGACCTACATCACGGCCAACCTCGGTAGAACCAGTAAAGGCCAGCTTGCTAAAGCCGGGATGCTCTAAAATATATTGGCCAGATTTAGAACCAGCGCCTGTAATCACGTTCAACACGCCTTGGGGCAATACGCCCTCAATCAAACGAACAAACTCCAGAATGGAAAGGCTTGCTTCTTTAGAGGGCTTCAGCACAGTGCAATCGCCTGCTGCCAAAACAGGAGCCAGCTTCCAAGCAGCCATCAGGAACGGAAAGTTCCACGGAATAATCTGACCAACAACACCTAAGGGCTCACGCAATACTAAAGACAAGAACTGTTCATTTAAAACGGAAGCAGTGCCTTCTTCAGCTAAAATGCAGCCTGCAAAATAGCGGAAATGCTGTGCACTTAAGGGAATATCCACATTCATAGTTTCGCGGATAGGTTTGCCGTTGTCCATACTTTCTACCATTGCCAAATGCTCTTTATTGGCATCAATAATATCAGCAATTTTATTTAAGATTGCGGCACGCTCTGCAGGAGTGGTTTTCTTCCAGGTTTTAAAGGCTTCCCAAGCAGCCTTTACAGCATCATCAACATCCTCACGAGTAGCCTGTGCGCATACAGCTAAAACACTGCCATCAGCAGGACTAGTTGCAGTATAGGTATCGCCATTGGAGGCTGCACGCCATTCACCATTAATATAAAGACCATAGTTTTCTTGTAATTTTACTTTTTCCATTTATATATCCTCCTTGGATTTAACTCAAAACAAGTCATTATTTTTAGGCTAGGCTGTAATTTTTGTACCTTGCCTTTGCTATGTGCTTATTATATAATTATATTGGCTCTATTGAAAGAATCATTTTTAGAATATTTTTTAGCACCAAGGAGGAGCTATGTTAACCTATGATTTAAGCAAAAGAGGAAACATACCTCTTTATGACTATTTATATCACTGCATCCGTGAGGATATTATAAATGGCAGGCTACAGCCTGGAGAACGCTTGCCCTCAAAAAGAACCCTAGCACAGCACCTGAACGTTGGCACTATTACTGTCGCCAATGCTTATGCACAACTTGTAACAGAGGGATATTTAGAAGCACAGGAAAAGAAAGGATACTTTGTTTTAGATATAGGAAACTACCGTACAACAAAGGTGCTTGCAGAAAGCCTTGCAGAGCCTGAAGAAAGAGAATATTATGCTGACTTTAAGGCTAACAGGATAAGCCTGCAAAACTTTCCTCTTTCTACATGGAACAAGCTAATGCGTGAAACACTTTCCATCCACAATGAAAACCTATTAAAAACGGTTCCCTATAATGGTGTCTATGAACTACGCAAGGCTATTGCTGATTATTTAGCTGCCAATCGAGCTATGAGTGTACAGCCTTCACAAATTATCATTGGTGCCGGAACTGAATATCTTTATGGGCGCTTGATGCAAACCTTTGGCCGAGCCTGCACCTTTGCTATCGAAGACCCTGGTTATAAAAAATTTGCTGCCATATCTGCCAGCTTTGGCAATCCGTGGAAGTATGTACCTATTGACGAAAATGGACTGATGATTGATAAGCTTGAGGAAAGTGATGCAGATGTGGTTCATCTTTCTCCTGCCAATCATTTTCCCACTGGAATTGTTATGCCCATAAGCCGAAGACTAGAACTATTCAATTGGGTAAACCGCACTAGCAAGCGTTATATCATTGAAGATGACTATGATAGTGAATTCCGCTACAACGGTCGCTTGATTCCTCCACTCTTTGCCCAGGATACACAAAACAAGGTTATCTATATGAACACCTTCAGTAAAAGCCTTGTGCCATCACTACGCATCAGCTATATGATACTTCCTCCTAAGCTTTTAGAACGCTATGAAAGCACTATGAGCTTTTATTCCTGTACCGTATCTAGCTTTGAACAATACACCTTAGCCCGCTTCATTTCGGAAGGCTATTTAGAGCGTCATATTAACCGTATGAAGAATTATTATAAGGAACAAAGGGCTCTGATACTTAAAGCCATCAAAAGCTCCTGTCTGGGAAAAAATGCGGTTATTACAGAACGCAATGCAGGGACACATTTTCTTCTGACCGTTAATACTTCACTTAGCGAAAAAGAGATTCGTCAAAGAGCTCGTGCCGCTAATATGAATATTTCTATGCTATCTGATTATCGCCACGTACATCGCCCAGATGATGAGCACACGCTGGTAATAAATTATGCTGGCATTCCTCAAGATAAATTAGGAGAAATAATTCACTGCTTAGCAGGCATTTTTCCAGAGTGTCAACACCAATGCTACCAGAATTGTATAAACAAATAGAACCAGATTGTATAAATTAGTATAGCATATATAATAAAAGAGGCTAGTTTTTTATCCTAGCCTCTTTTTGCTTTTCTTAATCTAATTCTCCATTTTCCTGAAAGCTAAAATAGGTTCCATCTCCAATTATAATGTGGTCCAATAAAGGGATTCCCATTGTATTACCAGCACTGTGCAGCATTGCAGGCCAACAAATCCTTGGTGCTTACAGTTTCCACACCATACACTGCTACAGCTTCTTGAACCTTCATAATCTCAATTCCTCGCTTCTGCTCACAGACCGTCAACCCTGCGAGCATTTTTTATTTGCTTTTCGCAGCATTTATTAAGCGGGGAACGATTGAAGGCAAGGACAGCTTGCTGCACTGTTTATCCTTGCCGCAAATGCAAGTGAGACGCTATAATGCGGCTAAGGAAAAGCAGATTAGACAATATATTATTGAATCATGCACTCCAACACAAAAAAGCATAAAATATAATTACTAAAACATATTTTAAAGCTGTGATTTTTAAATTTCGCAAATTTTCCTCATTTTTGTTTTGCTTATAATAGTGAAAATCACTCATATACATTGTAACCACTATACTTATTATAAGTATAGGCAACAAATATTTATTTGCAGTTCTGTATTTTGTAACAATATGCAATCCAATATAGTCTACTGCTAAAAACATAACTAATGCGCATTGAACAATTAATATTTTGCGATATATATCAGTCTCTTTAGCAAAATATTTTATGCACAAACAGATACCTAACAAAAAAACAATAATCCATGTAATATTATGAAATAACCAGGTCATTAATTAGTCACCCCATTTCCATTCCACTTTATCAATGAACGTATTTGTAGCAACTATTATACCTGCTTGTGTCAATATAGCAATTGTTCCTGGTGCTTTCTTAGAAATACCCGTACCTAGCACGTTGTAAATTCCAGATTTAGCGACATCAAATTCACTATCTATGATAAATTCTTTGCTATTACCATACTTGTCATAATTACCTTTAATTTCATAAACCATGTCCCCTAACACAAGAACTCCATTCACAACCTGAATCGGAGCCGTAATGCTAGAAGCAGTTAATTTTACTGCTTCACCAAATACATCTGGCAGATACTTTACAACATTGTATTCTTTAAAGAAATTTTCAGCTGCAATAAGATTATTATGAAGACCCAAATCTGGATTTACTTCAAAAGATACTCCGACGTTATTGTCATATTTGGTAATCTTTTCAAGTTCATTCAAGAGATACTGCTCCATATGCTCTGCTTCACCAGGACGAGTAGCTCTGTTATAATCACTTTGAGCTAAAGCTTCTTCTATAATTTTTAACTTTTCCTCCTGAGTTTTTGCATGTTCCAACCTAAATGCTACTTTCTCTTGTTCCTCATGAGAAAGCTGGTTATCTCTTTCCGTACTAATTGCACCAGATGCTCCTGCCTGAGCATTTCCAGACACAATCTCACCTGCAATAGCACCCAATGCTCCTGCAGCAATTTGCTTTAATGCCGGATCTTCAATTTCAGAGATTGCACTCTGCATGGATTCTAGCAATGCAGTACCGCTTGCACCAGCAAGGAAATCGCCACTTGTCCATTGAGCAATGAGTCCATCAACAAAGCTATTGAGGAATGCTTTCTCCTCTTTGCTGATTTTGCCAGTCAAATCACCGATGTAATTATGAGCGATTTCTTGGAACATACCAGCAAATTCCTGCTTCTCCTGAACCTTGGTCTTGTCAAAGATTTCTCCCAGCTTATTGAGGCTGTTTTTAGT
>Kit_p1__coassemble_828_pt1 | contig 11502 bp, 11 predicted proteins | sample Kit_p1__metabat2_high_PE_005 | metagenome-assembled genome bin Kit_p1 | reverse complement strand
CTTCAGCATGTCGCCAGCTTTTACATAGCTGTCGCCACCGAGGTAACCAGAGTGGTGGAAATAAACTTTTTGAGTCAGTTTTTTACCGGTCAGAACAACCTTGTCTGCATTGATAACGATTACGTGATCACCAGTGTCCATGTGCGGGGTAAAGGTAGGTTTGTTCTTACCGCGCAGGACTTTTGCAACCTCAGCAGCCAGACGGCCGAGAGTTTTATCAGCTGCGTCAACTACGAACCATTTGCGTTCGATGTTAGACGGATTAGCCATAAAAGATTTCATCCTTATGTCCCTCCATATACTTTCTATAACTTCAAAAATTATATAGTTAGCTGCGATCTTCTCACCGTTTTTCGGGGCTAGTGAAATCAAGCGGAAAATCACGTAGATATATTATACTTAACTCTACGCCTTAAGTCAAGGCAAAACACGTAAAATTGTTAAAAATTTACATAAAAATTCTTAACAGCACAAAATTTACGAAAAAAATTATTTTTGAGGATAGTCCTTGTAATAAACCTGAGCAAGATATAGTCCCTGAGCAGGTGCTGGCTCACTGGCAAATACGCAGCGCTTGGAATTGAGCTCTGCTTCAAAATCCTTAGGAGTACGTTTACCTAAGCCTACTTGTACCATTGACCATACCAAATTACGGACCATATGATATAAAAATCCATCTCCGGCAATATCAAAAACAAGCTCTTCGCCGTTTTTATTCCAGCTTGCTTCATAAATAGTCTTAACCGGAGGACTATCTACACTGCCACTGCTGCGAAAGGCTGAAAAATCGTGAGTTCCTAACAGTATTGCTGCAGCCTCGTTCATTTTTAAAACATCTAGCTGCTCTCGCATCTGCCAGGCATACTTTACTTCTAATGGATTATTGTATTTATTTATCAAAATACGATACTGATAGCGTTTCCACTTAGCACTAAAGCGTGCATGAAAGCCCTTTTCCACCTCTTCCGCACTGATAGCTACAATGTCTGCAGGCAGCAACGAACCCAAAGCTCTTACCATATTGGAGCAGGGAATTCTACCATTGGTTTCAAAGGTTAATGTTTGTGCCCAGGCATGAACGCCAGCATCAGTCCTGCCAGAGCCAGCAGTTACAACTGCTTCACCACACAGCTTGGCCAAAGCATCCTCTAGCACATTTTGTACTGTGACAACATTTTTTTGCTTTTGAAAGCCATGGTAACCACTACCATCATAGGCTACAACTAATTTTATTGTACGCATTTATAGCTCCTTTAGGTGCAAAATGGCGGCCATATAGACCGCCGTAAAACAATATTAAAAAACCAGGTTACCCCAGCGCAGAACTGCCAAAACCACAGCTAAGGCAATTACTAATGCAAAGGCTACATAATCACGACCGCAGTAGGAAAGCTCGTGCATACGAGTACGGCCCTCGCCACCACGATAGCAGCGTGCCTCCATGGCAGTTGCCAGCTCGTCCGCTCTGCGAAAGGCACTAATAAACAGTGGTACCAAAAGCGGCAGCATGTTCTTCATACGCTGCAGTATATTGCCACTAGAAAAATCTGCACCACGAGCAGTTTGCGCCTTCATAATTCTGTCAGTTTCTTCTAACAAAGTAGGAATAAAGCGCAAAGCAATGGTCATCATCATAGCAATTTCATGAGCAGGAACGCCAATGCATTTAAAGGGACGCAGCAGCTTTTCAATTCCGTCTGTCAAAACTATAGGAGAGGTTGTAAAGGTCAGGATTGAGGAAAACATCAGCAATAAAATCAAGCGCACTGACATTTTAATACCCATATCAAGGCCCTCTGCTGTTACCCTTAAAAACTTCCAGGCAAAAACAACGGTTTCACCGGGAGCAGTAAACATATGGATAAACAAAGTCAAAAATACAATTATCCAGATTGGCTTTAAGGAGCCAAATACAAGTCCTATAGGCAAACGAGAAACAAGAATCACCAATGCTGCAAAGCCAGCCAGTAGTCCATAGGTTAAGGGAGTATTGGCAAAAAAGATAGCAACAATATAGATTAATGTTGCCAAAATCTTAGTTCTAGGATCAAGGCGATGAATAAATGAATTTCCGGGGAAATATTGGCCAAGAGTAATATCGCTTAACATTATTTCATCCCCCTTGCATTCTTAATTGCTTTAATCAAAGCATTTTCATCCTTAATATCCTCAGGCAGCTGCATACCACGCTGACGCAGCATATCTGCCAGCTTAAAGCCCTGAGGTACGTCCATGCCTACCTCTACCAGCTCCTTGCTGTGATTACGGAAGATTTCAATAGGCTTGCCATCAAACATTACTCTGCCACCATTAATAACCAGCATTCTGTCAGCGTACTTAGCCGCCTCCTCCATGCTATGAGTTACAAGAACAATGGCAATGCCACGACTTTTGTGCAAAGCTAAAATTTCCTTAAATACAGCATTGCGACTACGCGGATCAAGACCTGCAGAAGGCTCATCAAGCACTAAATAATCAGGATTCATAGCTACAACGCCGGCAATAGCAACTCTGCGCATCTGGCCGCCACTTAGCTGGAAGGGAGAGCGCTGAGCATATGTATCATAATCCAAACCAACAAATGCCATTGCCTCACGCACCTGCTTAGCAACCTCTTCCTCATTGAAGCCCTTGTTGCGAGGACCAAAGGCAATATCCTCAAATACAGTTTCTGCAAAAATTTGGTGCTCTGGATATTGAAATACCATACCAACCTGCTGACGTGCAGCCTTAGCCTCTGCTCCCTTAGCAGATAAATCAATATCATCAATAGCAGCCTTACCCTCTGTAGGCTTTAAAAGGCCATTTAAATGCTGTACCAGAGTGGATTTACCACTACCGGTATGACCTATAATAGCAACAAATTCTCCCTTAGCAATCTCTAAAGAAACGTCATTAAGGGCACGGCGTTCAAAGGGAGTACCCTTAGAATATATATGAAAAACATTAGTTAATTTTATTGACATAACGCCTGCGCCAGCTCCTCATCTGTAATAATATCCTGGGGCAGCTTCATGCCGCTCTTACGCAGCTCACTGGCAACCTTGGCTGCCAATGGTGCCTCCAGACCTAATTGCTCCAGCTCGTCTACACGGCTGAATACCTCTTTAGGAGTACCCATAAAACGGATATGCCCCTTTTCCATAACAACTACCCTGTCAGCTGCCAAGGCCTCTGTCATGTAGTGTGTAATATATACAATAGTAATCTTCTTTTCTTTATTCAGCTTAGTAACCGTAGCCACTATTTCCTTACGACCCTGAGGGTCCAGCATAGCTGTGGGCTCATCTAAAACAATACATTTAGGTTCTAAAGCCATTATGCCTGCAATTGCAACACGCTGCTTTTGTCCGCCGCTTAATAAATGCGGTGCGTGCTTAGCATAGTCACTCATACCAACTGCAGCCAATGCCCTTTCCACTCTAGGACGTATTTCCTCCTGCGGAACGCCTATATTTTCAGGACCAAAGGCAACATCCTCTTCAACTATAGCTGCAACTATCTGGTTATCAGGATTTTGAAATACCATACCCACGTGCTGACGAATTTTCCACAGCTGCTCCTCATCACTGGTATCCATTCCATCTACCCAAAGCTTGCCCTCTGTAGGCAGCAAAAGTGCATTAATATGACGCGCCATTGTTGATTTACCACTACCGTTGGCACCAATCACAGCTACAAACTCACCCTGTTCAATTTCCAGGCTGACACCATCTAAGGCCTTTACTGTATTACCATCAACATCAGTATAATAATGCTTTAATTTTCTATCTTAATCACAGGATTGCCTCCCAAAATTTCTTGTACCTATTAATTATATATGGCAAAAAAAGAATAGTCAACCAACTTAGAAAAGACGGTTGACTATTTATATTATCATTATTTTTTCTTGCCTAAATAAGCAGCCTTAACCTCAGGATTTTCCAAAAGCTCTGCGCCACTACCAGTCAGGGTAATCTTGCCGGTTTCCAATACATAAGCAATATCAGCTACCTTCAGCGCCATATTAGCATTTTGCTCAATAAGCAGAATGGTCATTCCCCTACGGTTAATGTCCTGAATTATATAGAAGATATCCTTAATCACTAAAGGAGCCAATCCTAAAGAGGGTTCGTCCATCATAATAACCTTAGGTCTGCACATCAGCGCACGTCCAAGAGCCAGCATTTGCTGCTCACCGCCGGACAAGGTTCCAGCCAGCTGCCAGCTACGCTCCTCCAGACGAGGAAACATTTCGTAAATCCACTTAATATCTTTTTCTATTTCTGCAGTATCATTGCGAAGATAAGCACCAATCTTTAAGTTCTCCAAAACAGTCAGATTAGGAAATACACGACGTCCCTCTGGAACCAGCGTAATACCACTAGTTACAATTTTTTGAGAATTTAAACCTGTAATATCTTGGTCATTATAAGTGATAGTACCCTTAGTTGGCTTTTCTAAACCCATGATAGTACGCAGCAGGGTACTTTTACCAGCACCATTGGCACCAATCAGAGTAACAATTTTTCCATCAGGCACCTCTAAGGAAATACCCTTGAGGGCTTCAATGCCGCCGTAGGCAACGTGTAAGTCATCAACCTTAAGCATTAGTCATCCACCCCCAGGTAAGCCTCAATAACACGACTATTATTCTGGATTTCCTCAGGAGTACCCTGAGCAATTTCCATACCAAAGTCTAATACATAAATCTTATCAGAAATTTCCATAACAAGGTCCATATGATGTTCAATCATAAAGATGGTCAGGTCATATTCATCACGAATCTTACGGATAAATTCTGTCAGCTCATCAGTTTCATGAGGATTCATACCAGCAGCAGGCTCGTCCAAAAGCAGCACTCTAGGATTAGTAGCCAGTGCACGCACTATCTCCAAATGACGCTGTTGACCGTAAGGAAGGCTTGATGCCTTTTCATCCTTAAGCTCCCATAAATCAACAGAACGCAGCAGCTTTTCTACATCTGCCTCCATAGCACGCACCTCTTTGTTGTACCAAGGCAAATGCAGCGCCGCAGACATAAAATCAGACTTCATATGTAGATGCTTAGCAATAAGAACATTTTCATATACTGATAAATCCTTAAAAAGACGAATGTTTTGGAAAGTACGAGCAATGCCAAGCTTAGCAATTTCGCTAGGACGCATACCGGTAATTTTCTTTTGCTCGCCATTAGGAAGGGTATAGATTACGTCACCCTCAGTGGGAGTATATACACCGGTAATCATATTAAAGGCTGTTGTTTTGCCAGCACCGTTAGGACCAATCAAGGCAACAATCTTGTGCTCCGGAATCTCTAGATTTAAATAACAAACTGCAGTTACGCCACCAAAGCGCATAGTCATTCTATCAGTTTTCAGAATGGTGCTCATAGTTTAGCTCCTTTCTGTTTAAAACGTTTTAAAGGGTTCTTCAGGAAATCAATCAGCTTTTGCCAGGTAAATTCTTCAGTACCCATAATACCCTTACGCCAGAACAGTACGCAGGCCATCAGCAGGACGGAGAACATAACCATTCTAAAGCCAGGACGGAACAGAGGAATTGCAGTGCCAAACAGCTCCAACGGCTCATCAAAGATACGCAGATATTCAAGTCCTGCAGTTACGATAATGGAGCCAAGCATACTGCCAGTGATGCTGCCCATACCGCCTAAGACAATAATCAGTAGGAAGTTATAGGTTAAGGTAAAGAGGAAGTTTTTCGGGTCTACAGTACCAAGCAGTGTTGCATACAAGCCACCACCAATACCTGCAAAGAAGGCACTAATCATAAACGCCAGGCTTTTATGTTTGAACAGGTTGATACCCATAGCCTCTGCTGCAATTTCATCCTCGCGGATTGCTTTAAAGGCACGACCATAGGAGGAGTTAATCAAGCAGGTTACAAAGATAAATACAACTGCAGTGATTACATAAATCAAGCGTACATCATTAATAGTAGGAATATCCTTTATACCCAAGGCACCATTGGTGATGCTTTGTGCATTAGTAATGATAATACGGATAATCTCTGAAAAGCCCAAGGTTGCAATAGCCAAATAGTCTCCACGCAAACGCAGTACAGGTGTACCAATAAGAAAGGCTATCAAGGAAGATAACAAACCACCTAAAATAAGAGCCAGCCATAAAGGAAACTCAATATCTGCAATAGCAGGATGCATAGGAACAGCGTAGAATACGTTTTCACGCAGCTCTACAGGAACAGTAAAAATACCAACAACATAGGCACCTACAGCCATAAAGCCAGCCTGTCCTAAGCTAAACTGACCAGCAAAGCCGTTGGTAATATTCATGGACAAACCAATAATAGCATAGATTAAGCACAGATTTATAATTCTGCGTACATAGGAGTCCATCTCTAGCTGAGCGAAGCAGGCAAAACCAAACATGGCAACTACACCTGCAACAGTCAGTAATAAATCTCTTTTGTTGCTCATGTTTACACCTTCTCCGTAGTTTTTTCACCCAATAAGCCAGTAGGCTTATAGAACAGAATAACAATTAAAACAATAAACGCAAAGGCATCACGATAACCAGACAGCTGCGGGAAGAAGGCTACAATCAGAACCTCACCTAAGCCTAGGATAAAGCCGCCAAGTACAGCGCCCTTAATATTGCCAATGCCACCAATTACAGCTGCAATAAAGCATTTCAAGCCAGGCATAACACCAAGCATAGGGGTGATGCCTGGATAACGTACGCCCCACATAAAAGCACCAATTGCTGCTAGTGCACTACCAATAATAAAGGTCATGGAAATAACCTTATCAATATCTACACCCATAACTCGAGCAATTTCATAATCCTTAGATACAGCACGCATAGCCATACCTACCTTAGTCTTGTTAACTATGTACAGCAGTCCATACAAACTCAGCATAGTAATTACCGGAATAACAAGGCAGATTGCCTGAATCTGAATTTCACCAAAGGCTACATTCTGACTCAGCACCGGGATATCCGGAAAACGCATAGGACGACCACTAAACAGATAGTTTGCCAGGTTCTCCAATAAGAAGGATGCACCAATTGCGGAAATGAGTACGGAGTTTTTCGGAGCCTCACGCAAAGGTTTGTAAGCAGTACGTTCAATAAGCACACCTAATAGTGCCGTTGCGACAATAACGCCAAAAAAGGTAATATACCAGGGAATATGGAATACAGAGATTCCAAAGAAAGCAAAGTAGCAGGCCATCATAACAATGTCGCCATGAGCGAAGTTAATCATTAGCAAAATGCCGTATACCATAGTATAGCCAATGGCAATAAGCGCATACAGGCTACCTAGGGAAATACCGTTGGCTAAGTGCTGAGCCAAGCTTACAGCTGTCATATTAGATAATGCAGCAAATAGTTCCATTATTTCACCATCCAAAATTCAAGTAATAAATATGCTCCCGCCTCTGCTGGAAGTGGGAGCATATTAACGGATACTTAATTATTTAACGTCAACAAATTCGTGGAATTTGAATTTACCGTCAGTAACCTTTTTGATTACAGCAGCCTTAACAGCATCACCATTTTCGTCCAATGTGGTTTTACCGGTTACAGCCTCTAAATCCTTAGTGGTCGCAATAGCATCACGTACCTTTTGAGGATCTAAGCTGTTAGCACGTTTAATAGCATCAATTGCAATCAAATAAGCATCATAGCCAAGAGCAGACAGTGCAGAAGGTTCTCCCTTGTATTCAGCAGTATATGCATCTAAGAATTTTTGAGCTTCTGCGGTAGATGCCTTTTCACGGTCAAATGCGGTGCACAGAGCTGCTCCTTCAACATCCTTGCCACCAACATCGATAAATTCCTGAGTTTCCCAAGTATCGCCACCCATGAACGGTGCTTCAATACCCAGCTGACGAGCTTGCTTAATCAGCAGTGCAGATTCAGTAAAGTTACCAGGTGCAAATACAGCATCAGGATTCTTAGCCTTAAGGTTGGTCAGAACTGCAGTAAAGTCCTTGTCACCAGTTTGGTAGTTAGCAACATCAATGATGCAATCCGGATCGCCAGTCAGTTTTTTGAAGGTTTCTACGAAGAATTTTGCCAGGCCAACGGAGTAGTCATTGGAAACCTCTTGTACGATTGCTACCTTACGAGCACCATTATTGTAAGCGTAATTTGCCATTACAGAGCCTTGGAAAGGATCGATAAAGCAGCCACGGAAATAATAATCATTATTTGCAGTTACCTGCGGGTTGGTAGGAGAAGTGCCAATTGCAGGAACCTTACTTTCTTTAACAATGTTACCAGCTGCCATGGACAAAGAAGAGCCATAGGAACCAAGCAAGGTAACAACCTTTTCTTTTTCAATCAAGCGAGCAGCAACGGAAGCAGCCTCTGCTTTATCAGACTTATTATCAGCAACTACCAGCTCAACCTTTTTACCTAATACTTCAGGATGAAGCTTGTTAGCCAGCTTAATACCACGCAGCTCTAATTCACCGCCAGCAGCGTTATCACCAGTAAGAGGCAGGAAAACGCCAACCTTTACAACGTCAGCATTCTTTGCTTCTTCTTTTTTATCTCCGCCACAACCGGTCAAAGCACCTAAAACAACAGCGGAAGCAACTAATACAGATAAAGTCTTGTTCATTTTCATATATATAACCCTCTCTTCCAAACGCTGCAGCTTTAAGCGCAGCTCATTTCTAAGTTAAAAGCATTATACCACCGAGTTAATTATGTGGCAATACGGTGAAAAGTGTAAAAATTTATCATTTTTAACGCTTTATTTACACTTAATCAATTATACTTTACACTATTTTAGTGTACTTTTTCTTAATTTTCATCTTTTTGTCTTCATATAGCAAACATCACTAGAAAACACATTAAGCAAAAGTCCACTGTACACGCACCAATGCAACACTAATATTTTTAAAAATTTTTATTAGTATACTCTAATTCTTTTTATTTTGTTACATTCTTAACAATATCTGCAAATTATCATTTTTTATCTTGTTATTACACAATTTTATTAATTTTAACTAACCAAAGGACAGCTTTATTTAATCCCTAATCATAATAGAGTACACTATTATGATGCCTATAATAACTAAATCTGCACACAATCTCTTTACACCATTTAGCACTGGTACGTAATTTAGCAATTGTAATGTGTATTATATTATGTATATTGTATTCATATTATTGTAAAATTATTAAATTACCATCATAAATCGTCATATATCCATTTATGATGAATTTTTCACATTTTCTTCAACGCTATGCCCTTTTTCTGTCATAACAATGTAGTATACTATGAGTGTAGCAAGGAAGACTTGTTACACCCTTCCCATCAAATTCATCATAAACAGCTTTTATGATATGTGGTTAGGCGAACAAGAATAAATACGAAAAGCTTGATTTCATGCGGGTTTATAGCACACTGGACACAATTTGTTCGGTGTTTTTTTATTGCATTTTTCAACATAAATTTTTTTATAGTGAATTCGTTTTATCGAAAATAGGAGTAAAATTCACCATAAATCACCTCTTTTGATAGAAAAAAGGAGGTTTTTTGATGATTTATCAAGAAAGTTTAAAAAAATTTTTTATTCATTGTGCTAGTATAAACTTACAGAATAGCACTATTTCAAGCTATGAAAGCAAGCTTAAACTGTTTACTGATTTCCTTGCAAGCCGTAATGAAGACATAAACAAAGTAGACATTAACAGTGTTACTGCTGATGATATTGAAATATTCTTATCAAGGCAAAGCAGACGTGTAGGTAAAACCACCATTAGACATTACTACAATACACTTAATATCTTTTTTGGCTATCTGTTCAAAAGACGTATAATCACTGACAATGTTATGGATATGATTACTAAACCACGTGTAGGACAAAGAGAAGTTAGAGTATTCAATAAAAAAGAAATAGATATATTAATGAAGGCTTTTGACAAAAACACATTTATAGGTTTTAGGAATTATGTAATCATGGCGACCCTTTTCAGTACAGGTTTAAGAGTATCAGAACTATGCAATATTAAATGTAATGATGTTATGTTTGACTTTGATATTATAACCATCATTGGTAAACGTGATAAGGAAAGAACTATACCTATATCCCCTAACCTCAAAAAACTGTTATGGAAATACTTTGTTGAACGTGCAAACTACATCAAAGAATATTCCTACAACAATTCATATTATTTCTTTATCACTAGAACTGCTAACCGTATGAAAAGAGATAATATTGAACAGATATTTTTACAAGTCAAAAAAGACTATAATATCACAGGCAAACGCTTTTCCGCTCATACATTTAGAAATACATTCGCAAAGACATACTTGTTAAATGGCGGTGATGTTTTCACATTACAGAAAATGTTAGGACATAGCAAGATTACTACTACCCAAAAATACATACAGTTGAATGAAGAAGAAATTAAATCACAGAATGAACGCTTTAATCCATTAGATAACAATAAATGGGAATATTACTAATTCAACTACATATATTAATGAAGGTTTTCGAGGTATCTTGATATGAAAAGAATAGTTATATCTTATGTACGTAATAACATAGGTTATAAATCAGCTATTGAATGTGAAAAACATGAAGAAGTTTTAAAAGCCTTATCCATTGCCATGAATAACTTTATCACGAATGGTAAAGACTATGAATATTACCATATTTCAGTGTTAGATTATCACATTTAGATTATAAATCCGCTTGTAGCTTGCTAGTTTGAGTTATGAGCGGACTTTTTTGTATTTAGGTATATTGCCTTGTAAGAGCCTGTACATATCTATGTAGTAAGTTATCGATAATAACAAAGTAATTTTGAAAATCTTTTCCATGTAAAAAATATATAGTTGATAAAAATATCGAGTGACTTATACTATTTATATTAAAAATTAAATAACCACACTGATATTATAAGTATTTAGTTTATTATTTATTCAATGTTTTATATTTAAATATACTAATGTCAATTTACGTAAAACTATATTGAAATATATTTTATTTTAATAAAACCATCAAGTGATGTAGTAATATACTATAAAAGTAATATTGAATATGTAATCAATCAAGGTAATAGTGTGGAATGGCGTTGTGGTAAGCAATGAGGATAAGTTATACAAAATACAGTGTTTATAGCTAATCAAGGGAATGATAGTACTATACCATACCTACACACTGTTGATTTGCAGAAAACATAATGTATCTGTATGTAAATCATAATCATCAATGCCAATCAACATAGTTCCTAAATCCGAATTTCAGATTGATTGCTCATAGAATATAATCGAACATATTATATACTACATAGATAATATTAGCATACAATATATGTAAAAAACAAAGGCAATCAAGCTAGAAATTCAATTGATTTATCAATTCAAACTACACAAAATCAGTAATTTATTCGCTCAAAAAGGTTATAATTGTGAACACTTTGTGAATTTTATCGTTTTTTCGCTGATTCCGAGCCGATTTATGAGGGGGTAAAACACTTGATAACCTATAATTTATGAGCGAACGCTAGTGAGCGA
>Kit_p1__coassemble_729_pt1 | contig 12947 bp, 10 predicted proteins | sample Kit_p1__metabat2_high_PE_005 | metagenome-assembled genome bin Kit_p1 | reverse complement strand
TATTGATTGTAATGGCCGTACCGGACGCCTGCTTTTAAATTTTGAGCTTATCAAGCACGGTTTATTACCAATAGATATCAAATTTGCAGACCGCCGTAAATACTATGACTGTTTTGATAATTACCACTCCAATGGAAATAATCCCAAAGCATTAACCGAACTAATCGCTACCTATGAAATAGCAGAGTTAAAAAAATATCTAAACATTATCACAGAATAAAAACATCAAGTCCACTTGCACTTGATAGCCAATTTGATTACCCCCATAGGAACCTGATAAACAAGAACATTGGAATCGTTGCATTGGTTATTTTTATTTGTGTAATGCTTTCATCATATAAAGAATATACGGCGCTATCTCAATCTCACCATAAAATTATATACTTCATTGACCCAATATGATAAAATCGTATAAAAGGAACCTACAAACCTACCCGCATGGGGACTCGGCCTAGAGCCGACACTTTGCGATTAGTGATTAGGTTCTTTTTTATTTGCATAGCTAAAATACATCCTAAAAATTAAAAGACGGCGATTGGAATTTCCAATCACCGTCTTACTATTAACACCTGACATGGGTTCTTAGCCTGGCAAACAACAAAGTTCGCACAAGTTAAGTAATGGTGGGCCCAGTAGGGTTCGAACCTACGACCAGCCGGTTATGAGCCGGCGGCTCTACCACTGAGCTATAGGCCCAGACATTTAAGTTAACATTGTTATTTTATTATATAAATAACTATTTGTCAACAATTATTCTAAAAAGTCCTTCAAACGTTTGCTTCTGCTAGGATGGCGCAGCTTACGCAGTGCCTTAGCCTCAATTTGGCGGATACGCTCACGGGTTACGCCAAAGTGTTGGCCAACCTCTTCCAATGTACGAGAACGACCATCCTCCAAGCCAAAGCGCAGCTCTAGAACGCGTTTTTCACGCATTGTAAGGGTTTCTAAAACCTCATCCAGCTGCTCTCTCAGGAGAGTAAAGGTAGCTGCATCTGCAGGAGCCGGTGCATCCTGATCCTCAATAAAATCGCCCAAATGAGAGTCTTCCTCTTCACCGATAGGGGTTTCCAAGGACACAGGCTCTTGAGAAATCTTTTGAATTTCACGCACTCTTTCCACAGATGTATCCATTTCCTTAGCAATTTCTTCCGGCAAGGGCTCACGTCCCAAATCTTGAAGAAGCTGACGGGAAACGCGTACCAGCTTATTAATGGTTTCAACCATATGTACAGGAATACGAATGGTGCGTGCCTGATCTGCAATAGCACGAGTGATTGCCTGACGAATCCACCAGGTAGCATAGGTACTAAATTTGTAGCCCTTGCTATAGTCAAATTTATCAACAGCTTTAATCAAGCCCATATTGCCCTCTTGAATCAAATCCAAGAACAGCATGCCTCTGCCAACATAGCGCTTAGCAATACTTACTACCAAACGAAGGTTAGCCTCGGACAGACAATTTTTAGCATCCTCACCCTGACGCTTTACAGCACCAAGCAAACGCTTAAAATCGTTTTCCATCTTCATGTATTTGTCAAAAACAGCTACATCGCTTTCAGTGCTGAGACGAGTTTTAATCTCCTCTAAAAGACCACTCATCTGATGCAGAGAATGTAAATCCTTAACACTGGTAGGCTTATCAATAACTACCTGATCACAACCAGGAATCATCAGGTTTCTTTCAACTAAAAGTCTTTGCAAATGCAGACGTTCATCACGAGTAAACTCAAACACAAGGTCCTGATAATCATCTACAGTATAGGGAATACCCTCCAGCTTGCGCTGCTTAATAAGGTCAGCAACTCTGAATACGGAACGCATGGTAGTCATATGCCATTCCTCAGCCATATACTTATCAAACATATCCAAAAGCTCCTGAGTATTTTCAGTGCCACTGAATACAGGCGCATAAGCATCAGCCTTAGAACCGCTTTCAATCAGTTCAGCCTGTCTGCCCTTGTCCATACGCTTAGCAAGTCTGGTTTCATCTTCACCAACCAGCAGCGGTACACGGCCAATTTCCTTAAGGTACATACGAACCGGGTCGTCAATATTAACGCCGTCAGGAACGGTTAAATTAGCAAGCTCAGCCTCGCTAATTTCTTCGTTATCATTAACGTCACCATCTTCTACTACCGGCGGAACGTCATCATCATCACCAGAATCATTGTCGTCCAAAGTAATACCCTTGTTGATAAGAACATCGTACAGGTTTTCAATATCCTCAGGACTAACATCTATATTTCTTACGGTTTTAGCAATATCGCTATAGGAGAGAAGACCTTTATTAGCCTTACCCTTAGCCACAAGCATATCAATATGTTCCTGGGTTAATTTATTAGCATCATTTTCCATAGCGTCCCCTCCCTCTAAATTCTTGTTATTTACCTTATTCAATTTATTATCTGTAGAGTTTTTTGATTTCATTGTTGATCCTTTGACTCTCCATTAGCTCATCCATAAAACGTGCATCAGCTGTCTTTTCATACTGTTCAGCCAGCCTGCAGTGCTTCTCATACTCTTTCTCCAAATACAAACGCTGCATTTGTCTCAAGCAGTCGTTCATAATCATTGTCCTGTCCCCTTCTGGCTTATATCTGGCAACAATTCCTGCCAATACAGAGGTAGCATCAGCATCAAGACTATCATATAGCTTATCCATATCAGCGGGAATATTGTAGGTTTGCTCCAAAAGCAGCTTAAAAATCTGCTCGTGAGCTGGACTACTAAACCCAGTGACATCTACAACGGAAACGCAATCAGGTGCTTTACCCGGAGTCTCCAGCAATACAGCCAAAAGCATTGCCTCCGCCTGATTTTCTGCAGTATTACTGCGCTGTACAGGTGCCTGAACAGGAAATCTCTCAATTTTTGTCGCTCCCTTACGTGCGACCTTTCTATACTCCGCTGTAATCAGGCCCTCATCAATCGTCAGCCGTTGAGCCAATCTTCTGATATGCTCAGCTATCTCAATTTCATTTTTACATTCTAACAGGAATGGTAGTATATTCGACACAGCCTCAACTTTTCCTGCTAAAGTTGTAACATTATTTTGGGAAATCGTTTCATCCATCTGAAAATCGATGCCATTCTGTGCATTATTTATTACCTGCACAAAGCTATCTCTTCCATAATGACGAATGTATTCATCAGGATCCTTTCCCTCTGGCACAGTCGCCACACGCACCCTAAGCCCAGCCTCTCCGGCAATGCTTACAGCACGTACAGATGCTCTGCGTCCAGCTGTATCACTGTCATAACAAAAGATCACCTCTTCAGCAGCTTTTTTCAAAAGCTTAGCCTGTTCCGCTGCAAATGCCGTTCCCATGGATGCTACAACATTAGTTATTCCTGCTGCGTGCAGGCTAATTGCATCCATGTATCCTTCAACAACAATAGCTTTATTTTGCCTACGAATTTCCTTCAAAGCCAAATCAAAACCAAACAAAAGGTTTCTTTTGTTAAACCATTCCGTTTCACCGGTATTTAAATATTTAGGAGTACTATCATCTAACACGCGTCCACCAAAGCCAACTATGCGCCCCCTTGGATCCTTAATAGGAATCATCACTCGCTTACGAAACTTATCGTAAATTCCTCTTCCCCTTAAAGCAAGGCCTGCCTCCAAAAGAGTTTGAGCAGTGTATCCACGCTTTCCAAGTGATGAAACAAGAGCTGTGTAATTATCCAAGGCATAGCCAATGGAAAAACCATTTATGATATCATCAGTAATGCCACGTCCCTTTAAATAATCCAGCGCTGCCTTGCCGTAGTCCGTCTTTAATAGGCAGGCCTGAAAGAAACGTGAAGCCATAGCATTAGTATCATAAATCCGAGCATTTCTCTGTTCTACTTTAATCTCCGCCGCCGTTTTTTGGCGCTCCGGAACAGGGATTCCATACCGCTTGGCTAAAAGCTTTAATGCGTCTACAAAGCCGCAATTTTCGCTTTTCATAATAAATTTGAAGATGTCTCCTCCCTCATGGCAGCCAAAGCAATAAAACATATTCTTTGACGGATTAACCGAAAAGGACGGTGTTTTTTCACCATGAAAGGGACAACAGCCCCAATAATTTTGACCGCGCTTTTTTAGTGCGACATAGCCGGAGATTACTTCAACGATATCCGCAGCGCTACGCACTCGCTCTTTGAAACTTTCGTACTCCTCATTGACGCTCATGTCGCAAAATCCTCCATAACTATTCGGTACATACTCTATATTCAATGCAATTCGCTAAAATCCTTCTTTTTCTTTGAAAATTTTTAAAAATCTCCATTTTAACTATTGCAGTGTCCATAAAAAAATACTATAATATAGATTACGCTAAAAATAAGCTTCATTTCATGTATGAAACAGAGGTAATTAAAATGAAGAAAATATTGCTGATTGTTATGGCCATAGTAATGCTTATTCCATCACTGTGTTTTGCTGCAGAACCAGTTATCAAAAGCGATACCCGCACCTTTAATCCATTAACAGGTGTATATGATTTGCGTGGTAATGTTTTTGTACAGTTTCCAGCACATGATACTATGCTGACTATTACAGGCGACCAAACCACCGTTTCTCTTTATAAGCTTGAGGTTCATGGACAAGGCAATATAACCCTTGCTTACGATAAATTAAGCTTTAAATGTGACAAGGTTGATGTTTATCACAAAATACGCACTGCCTATGTGACCGGCAGCTGCATCTTTGTAAATGGCAGCAATACCATTAGTGCTGATCAAGGCTCCTTCAACTGGAAGACCAAGCTAGCAAGCTTCGAAGGCAACGTAAAGGTTAATGGTACACCTAAAGAGGGCAAGGTAACCTATGACGTTTTAAAGCAAAGCTTTGTTGAGGAAAGCACAGCTGATAAGAACACTGTAAAAAAAGCTAAAGCAGCCTAAAGACAAATCCAAAGACGTGCAAACTACTATTTTGTAGAAGACACGTCTTTTTTTGTTCTAATAACATCTATCTGAAAAATAATTATGGACGTATTCTTTATAATCCTTTCTAAACACAGGAATAAAAATCTGTTAATTTAGAAAGCATTTTTAAGGAATACGTCCTTTTACATTTAAAAATAAAACTCCTAAAATAGACCGTTAATGCTAAGCAGTCTACCTTAGGAGTATCTTCCAGTATTTCACTATTCCATTACTTGCACCTCAAGCAATAGGATAGCTAGAGTTAATATTATTTTTTAGGCATAAAAGTAATTGGTACCTTCATATAGCAGCGAACATTTTGTCCAGCTTTATTACGTGCACTAGTAAACTTCCATTTATAGCAGGCATTTATAGCAGCCTTATCTAGATTTGCATTGCCGGATGAAGAATCAACAGTAATATTTTCTACCTTACCAGAGGTATCTACCAAAAGCTTCAGCACTACAGTACCTTGAATACCAGCATTTAACTCTGCACGAGGATATGCAGGATAGGGACTGCGTACTAAACGCGGCGGAACAGCCGGTGCAGAATAAATACCTTCACCAACGCCAGCGCCCATACCAGTGCCATGGCCACTACCAATACCACCGCCACTACCGCTGCCACTGCCAGGACCTACACCACTACCAGTGCCGCTGCCCTGACCAGTTCCGCGACCAGACTTTTTAACAATTTTTTTCTCCGGTGCTTTGGGTTTAGGTGTTTCCTTTACCTGTTCCTTTTCTCCTTCAAAAATATCATCTGTTTCCGGAGGAGTTTCTTCTACTTCAGGCTCTGCTTCTTCAGCTTCCTCTTCTTGTCCATCCTCGACAGCGTCCAATTCATCACCTTGTCCACCGCCGCCACCACCGCCGAACATGCTAATTTCTACAATGTCCTCCTGTCCAGCCTTGGAAAGATTAAATAAGCCAAAAAAGGAAACTATTAAGAATACTGCACAGTGCACAATTACAGAGCCTATCATACCAACTCTTTGGCGCTTTTGCATATTCATTATTTATCAGCTCCGTCCGTTGCCAAGCCAAAGCGGCGAATTCCAGCTCCCTTGAGCTTATCAATAAGGTTGATAACCTTGCCGTAATCAATATCTTTTTCAGCACGAATTACTACAGCAAAATTAGGATTGTTTTTTTGCTCCAAGCTAGCCTGCATAATAAGCGCCTGAATATCTGTCTGGGCATCACCAAGATAAATAGTACCATCAGCTTTCATGGAAACAGCAAAGGTGGTAGTAGTATCTGTAGCTGCAGCAGCCGCTTGAGGCAGCTTAATCTGAATAGTCTTCAAATCAATCATATACATAGTGCTGAGCATAAAAAATACCAATAAAAAGAACATGATATCAATCATAGGTATAATGTTCAGCTCAGGAGTTTTGCGGTTGCGAATATCTCGTAATTGCATTAATCTTCACTCCTTGTAATAGCTTCCAGGAGAGCAGAGAAGCATTGCTCCATTTCAGTAATGATATTGTCCATGCGATGGGAAAAATAAGAATGAGCGCACAGAGATAAAATAGCAACACAAAGACCGCTGGCAGTTGCAATCAAGGCTTCACCAATACCGCCTGTAATAGCCAAAGGAGCACCTGCTTGAACATTAAAAATACTAAAAGCACCAATCATACCTACGATAGTACCCAAAAGGCCTAAAAGCGGAGACATGGTTACAATAATACTCAGATAATCCAACTTATCACGCAGCTGTGCAATAAAAATACCAGCCTGGCTTTCCAAATAAGCCTGTTTTTGAGCACGTGTGCCATACAGCTTGCCTGCGTCAGCCACCATTGCTGCACATTTACCTACAGACTCCTCTGCCAGCTTTTGCGCCTCTGCCATTCTGTCCTGCCTTAAAAGTCCACAATACTCAGCAGTAAACTTTTGTCCAGAGTCCATGCTCTTGTAAAAAAGGAATCTTTCAATAGCAATAGCAACTACTGCCATAGAACAGAAAAGCAAGGGCCACATTACTAAACCGCCCTTTTCGAAGTACATGATTGTTTCTTGAATTGCGTTCATAAAAATCCTCCCAACATTTTTGACAACTTTCTAATTTTCAAAGCAGATTCCAGAAAACTACATTGCAACTATTAGTTTAGAAAGTTTGACATAATTTTAAGAAAACAAATTATCAATTGTTATAATTTTCTATTGACTCATAAAGAGTTAATGTGTATAATTACAGCATTAATCGATATTCGTTATCATTAGCCATTATATTATATCTAAATTAAAATTTCAATACTCTTTTTTATTAGGTGTGCAAATTACTTAATAGGGAAATAGGTGTAATTCCTATGCTGTCTCGCAGCTGTAAGGTGGAGTTGTTTTGCAAAACGTCACTGGCAAATGCCGGGAAGACGCAAAACGACGTCGAAGCCAAGCCAGAATACCTGCCTAATAAATACCTATAGCTTTTCTGCGATCGACGGAACAGGGTACCACCTTCCTTAGGATAAGTGCGCCCTTTTACAAGTTACAGAGGGGCGCACTTTTACTTTTAAAAATACTGCACGCGCAATTGGATATCCGCAGTATTATATAAAAACAATAATAAATTTGAGGTGAATTATGATAACCATGAAAAAGAAAGCCTTAGTTCTGTCCATTATGTGCGCAGTAGTTAGCACAGGCTTCGTAATGAACGCTAATGCGGAAGAAACAATGAACAGCAGCCTTGATGAAATTATCATCAAGGAACGTGCAGACCAAGTTAATCCTAAGGATACCTATGACGGTAAAATTGTTCGTGCAGGTGGTGACGTTACCGTTATTACTAGTGCGGAAATTGAGAAAAAACATTATACCAGCGTTGCCGACGCAATTAAGCGCCTTCCTGGTGTCGATGTACAAACCACAGGCTATAAATCCTTTGAATACGGCTATGGCGACTATCAGGACGAAATCTCTATCAATGGCGATAGAAGAGTTATCTTCCTTATCGATGGCAAAAGAATTACCAATGAAGCAAACAGCTCCTCTAGCAACCACTACAGCAAATCTCAAATGTTTGCTATGATTGGCATTCAAAACATTGAACGCATTGAATTAATTAGAGGTGCTGCAGCCATGGCATACGGCAGTGATGCTACTGGTGGCGTTATCAATATTATTACCAAAAAAGGTGAAGGTTCTCACACTAGCTTAGATGCGGCATTAGGTTCTTTTGGTGCTCAAAAATACGTTGTTTCCAACATGGGCAAGAAAGACAAGTTTAGTTGGCTGGCTTCTTATAACAAAGATAAACGTAAGGACATGAAATATAAGGAACGTGAGTATAAAAAGACCAGAACCTATACTAACAGCGGTTACGATGAAGACAACACCTTCTTAAAGCTCAATTACGATTTTGATAAAAATAATTCTGTTGAGCTGATGCATACCTACAAAAACACCTTTGCCTACTATCCCATTATGGCTCCTGACTACAGCTCCTTAGATGACCTACAAAATGGTTTTGACGCAATAGATAAAGGAACTGGTACCCTTAATCCTAATAATAATGGCTACGATAAACTTCCTCAGGATGATCCAGCTTGGAATAGATATCACAGATGGTGGTATGTTTTTAACGAAGGCAGCTTTACCAAAAACAAATCTAATAACATCGACCTTAAATACACCTTTAAGGATGACGACGGCATCGAAAACTATATCAGAGTTTATAACAACAAAAACACCTATTACATGGACCGTAATAGACCTAAATTTGATGACTATCGCGAACTTAACTATAAACAATATAGCTGGGCTGACGAAAAGGTTACCGGCGTTAACCTGCGCTATGGTAAAAAATTATCCGAAACCAACATTCTTTACTCTGGTGTAGACTTCTCTCGTAACAAATTCTGGCAGCATTCCTATGCAAGCTACTATCCTGATACCAAAGTATTTAAGCATGGTACATTCAATGATATTACCAGAGATGTATGGACTGCCTTTGTACAGGATAAAATTACCATGGATAAACTGACAGTTGTTCCTGGCATTCGTTATAATTACTATGGTAAAAATAGTGGTAGCTCTACAAGTAATAAAGATGTTACCACTAGTATGAATACAGACTCCTACTCCCACGCCACCTTAGGCTTGTTTACCAACTATGACTTTGATAAGGATCACAGTGTTTACGCTTCCTGGAGCCAGGTTTATAACGCTCCCTTTGCGCAGGACATTGCTAACAAAGCTAATCCTCTGGAGCCTGAAAAGGGTAACGCCTACACTCTGGGCTATAGCGGAAAAATCTCCAAGAGTACATTTGGCATTAACTACACTCTAACTAAAATGGACAATACCTTTGGACGTTTCTCCGTTCCAAGTGAAGAAGATCCGGAAATTTATAAGGCAAAGACCACCAACGTTAAGAGTGATGTAACCTCCATTGGTCTTACCTATAACTATCAGTTCGACGATAACTGGAGCATTAACTCTGCTTATAGCCATGCAAAAACTGAAATCGATCTTCATAAAGGTACCTCAGCTGAGTTGACCACCACCGATGACCTTCGTAATAGCCTGCATTACAATAACAAATACACTACAGGCATTAACTACGAGGCTGGTAAATTTAGCACTGGTTTAGACTTTACCTACTACACAGGTATGGACACCCGTTTCTTTAGCGACAACCAATTCCTTATTCTCGATTGGCACGCTAATTATAAGGTAAATGAAAATTGCAATGCTTATGCCCTTGTAAATAATATTACCAATCGTGCCTACGAAACAAAGGCTGTTGCTGTAGAAGGTATTGGTGCTCTCCCTATGGAAGGCATTAATTTCCTTGTAGGTGTAAACTACAATTTCTAATTTTATAAATCTATTAAAGTGTTAGGGATGCGTTTTTTCGCATTCCTAATATTTATTTGATAATAGTAGGAGAAGGAATATGCTGAAAAAATGCTTAACTCTATCAATCATGGCAACATTGCTATTAGCTGGCTGTGGCAATAATGACAAGCCTGTAGAAAAAACATCTAGCCAAGCTCTAGAAATAAAAAACGGAAATAGAATCATCTCCTTCGAAAAACAACCTGAACGTTTATTAACCCTTAGACAGCACATTACCGAAACAGCCCTTGAGCTAGATTTGGATAAATATATAGTTGGAGCATCCTCTATCATAGACCCTCCTGTAGCGCCCCATCTGCAAATGCGCTACAGCAAGCTTCCTATCATTGCAGAAAAATATCCCTCCCCTGAGGTTTTATTTGCTGCTGAGCCTGACCTTATATGGGTGGACCGTAAATGGGCGTTTGTAAAAAACCAGCTCGGCTCTATGGAAAACATCGAAAAAAACGGCGTTAAAATCTATCTGAGCGAAGGTGGCTATCATCCTGCAAGCAAAATGGAGCATGTTTACACAGACCTGGAAAATATTGGTAAAATCTTCAATAAGGAACAACGTGCTCAACAATTAATAAGTAAAATGCAGAAAAAGGTTTCTGACGTACAAAAGGTCATAGGAACCGATACACCTAAGCTTAAGGTTCTTGATTTTGACGGTGGCAGAAACAATATGGCCTTTGTTGGCTGTCGCTGCATGGCTGATGATCTCATCAACCTAGCAGGTGGTGTCAATATTTTCAATGATATTGACAAGGAATGGGCAACTGTTAACTGGGAAGAAATCATGAAACGTAATCCAGATGTCATAGTCGTACACGAATACCGTGGTATTAGTGCTGCAAGTAAAATAGCTATGCTTAAGAAAAATCCTGTTCTTCAGGAGGTTAGTGCTATCAAGAACAATCGTTTTGTCACTGTCAATTTAGATGAAATTTATGAAGGTGTACGTAATGCAGAAACAGTCGAAAAACTCGCCAAAGGCTTCTATCCAGAAAAATTCTATTGAAGCACAGCTTTGGATATATTGCCTTATTTTTAGCATAATACTAGTATTTTCTGTCTTTTTATCAGCCCAATATGGTCCTATGGATATTACTATTAGCAAAATAATAGATATCATTCTTTTTAAGCTTGGTATTACCGATAGCGTTTATTGGACCAAAACAGAGCAACTAGTAATATGGAATCTAAGGCTACCACGCAGTATCCTTGCTTGTCTTGCTGGTGCCGGTTTAGCTATATCCGGAGTAGCTATGCAGGCATCTGTTAAAAACCCCTTAGCAGACCCTTATATTCTTGGTATATCTGCAGGTGCTTCAGCCGGTGCAACAGCTGTAATTGCTGCAGACCTATTAGATATTACTGCAGAATATTCAATCTCTATTGGTGCCTTTTGTGGAGCTATGAGCTCCATGCTGCTTCTATTTATGCTCAATAAAAGTAATCGTGATAGTGTACGATTATTATTATCTGGTTGTGTTATTTCTATTCTCTTTTCCTCTATCTCCAGCATCATTATGTTTATGGCAAAAGACAAAGAAAAAATCAGCAGCGTTGTCTTTTGGCTAATGGGAAGCGTTGCTGATGCCAATTGGACTATGATTCCTATAGTTGCATCTACAGTGCTATTAGGAATGTGCTTTTTAATGGTTTACCACAGACAGCTCAACGCTTTGCTTTTAGGTGAAGAAACAGCCCATACATTGGGTATTGACACAGGCGCGCTACGCTGGAAGCTTGTGGTTCTTGTTGCTATCATGGTAGGCTCCATCGTTGCATTCTGTGGCATGATTGGCTTTGTAGGCTTCGTCATTCCCCATATAGTACGTTCTCTTTTTGGCTCTAATCATAAGCTAGTCATTCCCTTCAGCGCATTTATTGGTGCTTTTTTCCTCTGTTGGAGTGATGTAATAGCAAGAACAATTGTTATACCAGAAGAACTTCCTATAGGCATAATTACATCCTTAATTGGCGCACCATTCTTCATTTTCATTCTTCAACAAAAAAAATACTCCTTTGGAGGTAAAAAATGACTTCCTTAAAGCTAGAAAACGTAAGTGTTAAAATAGAAAATACTCCTATTGTCAGCAACGCTAACATCAACGTATCATCTGGCAGCTTTGTAGGTCTTATTGGCCTCAACGGAGCTGGTAAATCAACGCTTCTCAAGGCCGTTTATGGAATAAACAAATACACTGGTCATATTGAGCTCAATGGAGAAGATATTCAAAGCTACAATCCTAAAGAGCTAGCCAAAAGCATTGCCGTACTAATACAAGAAAATAGCAGTGACTTCGATTTCAAGGTCAAGGATATTGTTTTGCTAGGAAGATTACCCTATAAAAACTTCTTTGACGGTGATACAGAGGAAGACTTTAAGATTGTTGAAGAAGCATTGGCTAATGTAGGAATGACAGAATACGCAAATCGCTATTTCAATTCTCTTTCAGGTGGTGAAAAACAACGTGTCCTAATAGCTAGAATACTGGCACAGCAATCACAGCTATTAATATTGGATGAGCCAACCAATCACCTTGATGTAAAGAATCAATTTTCTTTATTTGAAATGATTAAAGGCTTAAAAATGACTGTCTTCGCTGTTCTTCACGATTTAAACTTAGCAGCTAAATTCTGTGACTACATTTACCTTGTTTATGATGGTAAAATTTATGCTGAAGGACGTCCTTGCGACCTATTTACAGAAAAACTATTGGCAGAAGTCTTTCAGATGAAGGCTAAAATCTACAGAGATGGCGATGCCATACATATAGAATACATAGCCTCCATATAGTTTAGCCACAAAAAATATATCTCAAAAGCCTCACAAAGGCTGCGAAAAACTCGATTTTAAACACAAAACTTATAACATATAACTACGCTCTGAAAATTTAATTTAAGCATATTAAAAGGCTAGAATTTGAGAAAATGATCTCAAACTCTAGCCTTCTTTAGTCTGTAAATTTTTTGTCACTATTCTTTACCATGCAATACTACACTTAAAGTCCAAAGCATAGAGAGCACTATGCTTATTATAGCAAGTAAAGAGTATCCGAGAGCTTTTTTGCATAAATCATTAATCTATAGCATCAATAGCTCAATTTCTTAGAAATGATATGTAGCCTGTACCTTGCCGCCAATACCCTCGTACTGACCTGC
>Kit_p1__coassemble_514_pt1 | contig 17408 bp, 15 predicted proteins | sample Kit_p1__metabat2_high_PE_005 | metagenome-assembled genome bin Kit_p1 | reverse complement strand
TTGAAAAATTAGAGAACGGCGCAGAAATGATTACTGCAATCAAGGCTGAAACCAACTAGGGAATACTGTAAATAAAAAATCCACCCAGTAAAGGGTGGAAAAAACTAGTTTTAAAAATCTATTTTAAGTGTATTTCCCTTTGTAACTAAGCTTACCAATGCAGGAAGTTTATAATTACCTGAATCATAATATCTTTTTCTTCTGGGCGTGATTCTGCAATCATAAGGGTAATAGCAACAAGGGCACTATCGCTGATGATTTTATTACCATCTTTATATAGTGCTTTATTTTGATTAAGAAAATATAAGAATAAAGCTGCGGCAATACGTTTGCAACCATCATTAAATGGATGGTCTTTTACTAAGAAGTAGAGCAGATTGGCAGCTTTTTCTTCAAGAAATGGATAAGCATCCTGACCAAAGGCACTTTGATAGATAGCTGATAAAATACCATCTAATTTTCCTGGCTCTTTTTCAACGCCAAAAACGTCAGAGGTTTGACTAAATTCCATACTTCTTATTAGCTTCATACACTCATCATATTTTAGAAGATATGAACAGTCGGTGCCTTGTGGAATAGTAACACATTGATGGTCGTATGCATCAAGCAGTTCTAAAGAGCGTGAATATTCTTGAACTACTTTTAAAACGTCATCTGCGTCAATACCAACAAGGCCACCTATAATGTTGGACTGTAGCTGTACTGTTTTGTTTAAAACTGCTAAGCGCTTTGCATTGACTGCGTAGCCTTCTGTTAAATATTGCCTTAATACATTGGTTGCCCATTTGCGAAAAAGAACGCCGCGAGGCGATTTTACACGATAGCCAACAGAAATAATGACATCTAAAGAGTACATTTTTACCGGCTTATCAGAATTTGCAATATGCAAAAAATGCATATTGCTTTTTTCCTCTAATTCGTGTTCTTTAAAAATATTGCGAATGTGCCTTGCTATAACAGATTGGTCTCGAGAAAATAAATCTACCATTTGTGCCTGCGTTAACCATACAGTGTCTTCTTCTGGAGAAATATTAACTTCTAATTCCAATTGTTCGTCTTTAAAAGTAACAATATCGTTCACTCACTTTACCTCCTTTTTACATCATAAATTCAGCTATCATTTTCCCTTTGTATATAAGTTTACCAATGCAGAAAGTTTATAATTATCTGCATTGGTATTTTTTTATCCAATATAATTAACCAGCATGGCTGCAACTTGACGGACATCGTTGCCCTTTACTAGCTCTAGCTCTACTAAGCCAATGCCAGAGGCCCAGATTTTGATTTCGGAGTCAAGGTCAAAGGTGCCTGCGCTTTCTACAGAAAATGCTGTGCATTTGGAGTAGGGCAGGATGAGCCATTCTTTTTTAGAGCCGGTAATGCCTTGCACATCCATAAGAATAAGCTTTTTGTTGGTGAACACAGCAATATCACGGAATGCTTTATATTCTAGCTCTACAAATTCACCTTCGCCAATAAGAAAATCATATTTAGATGCGTTGCTGCCAATTTCTTCAATGGATAGGCAGTCAATTTTTTTAGAAAAGCTTTGATCAGACATATTGTACTCTCCGTTTCATAAGTTGTTTATAAATTTTGCTAATACTAGCATCGAACTACATTATAGCATATATAATAGAAGAGTTGTGTGGAAACTCTATGAAAGTGTATTGAATTCTTCCTATATCTATAGGTTAAGCTGTAAGCGTGTTGATATATAGGATAAGCTTGAAAAATATATATGCTCTTATTCCAAAAAAATACAAAATATTTATGACCTAATCTAGAAAAAAGTCATTGAATAGTGTATACTATATTTATAAAATTATTTAGAAAGGGTGTGAAGATCATATCTTTAAGTAACAGGCAGAAACAAATAGCCGAGATTGTACGCCTTGATGGTCCTATTACCGGCGAACATATTGCTGCACGTTTAAACGTAACAAGAGCTGCGCTTAGAAGCGATTTGGCTATACTTGTTATGGGTGGTATTCTTGACGCACGCCCCAAGGTTGGTTATTTTTATACAGGGAAAAATACCCTGGGTATGCTTATGGAAGAAATCTCAGCCATCCGTGTGCAGGATTTGCAGTCGGTGCCTGTAGCCATAGGTCATGATAAGAGTGCCTACGAGGCGGTAGTAACAATGTTCCTAGAGGATGTGGGAACTGTATTCGTTTTGGACGAGGCTGGTCTGTTGACAGGCGTTGTTTCTCGCAAGGACCTGCTGAAGGCTGCCATTAACAATAGTGATTTGCGTGATATCCCTGTTGTAATGGTTATGACTCCTTTGTCCAAGATTATTGTGGCAGACCCGGAAGAGGCTGCTGCAGCTGCTGCACGCAGATTAATTGATAATGAAATTGACTGCCTGCCGGTGGTCAAAACCATTGATGACGGAAAACGCAGCTACGAGGTAGTTGGTCGCATCACCAAAACAAATTTTACTCGTCTGCTTGTAGATTTGGCAGAGGGTAAGGGAGGTAATTATCATAGCAGCTAAAGTTAATCCTATTATTTATGCTGTGTCCGACTCCATCGGTGAAACAGCGGAATCTGTTGTAAAGGCTACTACTAGCCAATTTGTACAGGAAAAATTTGATGTTATTCGTGTTCCTTACGTAAAGGATAAAGAACAAATTGATAAGGTTATTGATGAAGCAGCTGCTAATAATGCAGTTATCTGCTATACCATCGTTTCTCCTGATTTGAGAGAGCATATGGCTGACCGTGCTTTGGCTAAGGACGTTGAAGTGGTTGACGTTTTAGGTCCTATGATGAAGTCCATTGAAAAGAGCACCGGTATGCTGCCCCGCAATCAGGCTGGCCTTATCCATTCTCTTGACCACGAATACTTTAAGCGTGTGGAAGCAGTAGAATTTGCAGTTAAATATGACGACGGCAAAAATCCTTTGGGACTTTTGAAGGCGGACATCGTCATTATTGGCGTATCCCGTACCTCCAAAACTCCTTTGAGCATGTATCTTGCTCATAAGCAGGTTAAGGTTGCTAACGTACCCTTGGTACCGGAGCTGAATCCTCCTGAAGAGCTTTTCAAGGTGCCGCCTTACAAGGTTATTGGCCTTTTGATTGACCCCTTCAAGCTGAACGAAATTCGTTGCGAGCGTTTAAAAACCATGGGTCTGTCCGATACTGCAACCTATGCAGATATGAAGCGCATTAACGACGAGCTGAACTACGCTAAGGGCATCATGCGTCGCATCCACTGCCAAATCATTAACGTTTCCAACCGTGCTATCGAAGAAACAGCAGGCATCATTCTGGACTATGTTCGTAAGAACAAGGAAAGACATCACGAGCTGTAAGAGCGAGATAATTTAATACGATATTTATAAGAGCTTCTAGGTTTAGATCTAGAGGCTCTTTTGTTTTAAAAATTTGTGGAATTATATGAGACTTGTTCAATAAGCAGTATCCATACTAATACTTTAGAGTATATATGCTAAGTTCTTTTTGTCCCACTCCATCAGCTTTTTCACATTATGCTTCATATTTTACACTGCTGTGGTTTTGATTTGTATTTTAGACAGTGCTTGCACCTAAATGTTTATGTATACAAGACATCTTCCTTATAATATGCTAAAATATAATCAATGCTGATGCAGTTTATTTTGCAGAATATATCATAAAATATTTTGAAGGGGGCTTTTAAAATGCAGGTTGTTTTAACTATTGTAGGCAAGGATAAGGTTGGCATTATTGCTAAGGTTAGCACTACCTTGGCAGAGTGCAATATGAACATTATCAACATTAACCAAAATATTATGCAGGACTTTTTTAACATGGTGCTGATTGCTGATATGAGCAAGGCTAATGTTACTCTTAAAGAGGCAAAGGATAAATTTACTGCTCTTGGTGAAGAGATTGGCGTAGAAATACGCCTGCAGAGCGAAGAGATTTTTACTGCTATGCACCGCATTTAGGAGGCTTCCATGTTATTCAATACTAATGATATTTTAGAAACAACTCAGATGATTACCCAAAACAAGCTGGACGTGCGTACCATCACCATGGGTATTAGTCTGAGAGACTGTGGTCATCCTGATATTAACGCAACTGCACAAAAGATTTACGATAAAATTTGCACTAAGGCGGAGAATTTGGTCAAGACCGGTGAGGATATTGAGGTTGAACTGGGTGTGCCTATTATCAACAAGCGTATTTCTGTTACTCCTATTTCCATGGTTGGTGAAAGCTGTGACAGTAACGATTACGTGCCCTTGGCTAAGGCTCTTGATAAAGCGGGCAAGGCTGTTGGTGTTAACTTTATTGGCGGTTTTTCTGCACTGGTGGACAAGGGCTATACTAAGGGCGACCGTAATTTGATTGCTTCTATTCCCGAGGCACTTGCTACTACTGATATTGTGTGCTCTTCCGTTAGCGTTGGCTCTACCAAATGCGGTATTAATATGGACGCTGTAAAGGAAATGGGCGAGATTGTGAAGAAAACAGCTGCCCTGACTGCGGCCAACGATGCTTTAGGCTGCGCCAAGCTGGTTATCTTTTGCAATGCTGTTCCGGACAACCCATTTATGGCAGGTGCCTTCCATGGCGTAACCGAGCCTGAAAGCGTTATCAACGTGGGTGTCAGTGGTCCTGGCGTTGTTAAGAATGCTTTGGAGCAGGTTCGTGATGGCGATATTGGCATGGTTGCGGAAACCATTAAGCGTACTGCTTTCAAAATTACCCGTGTAGGTCAGCTGGTTGCACAGGAGGCTGCACGTCGTTTAAATACTCAATTTGGCATTATTGATCTGTCCTTGGCTCCTACTCCTGCTATTGGTGACTCTGTTGCTCACATTTTGGAGGAGATTGGCCTGGAGTGCTGCGGCGGTCCTGGTACTACTGCAACCTTGGCTATGCTTAATGATGCTGTTAAAAAGGGCGGCTTGATGGCTTCTAGCTATGTTGGCGGCTTAAGCGGTGCCTTTATTCCTGTCAGCGAGGACGCAGGCATGATTCATGCTGTGGAGCGTGGCTGTCTGACCTTGGAAAAGCTGGAGGCTATGACCTGTGTATGCTCCGTTGGTCTGGATATGATTGCTATTCCTGGCGATACTACTGCTTCTACCATTTCTGCAATTATTGCTGATGAAGCTGCTATTGGTATGATTAACAATAAAACTACTGCTGTACGTGTAATTCCTGTTCCTGGTAAGGGTGTGGGCGACACTGTGGAGTTTGGTGGACTTTTAGGCTATGCTCCAATTATTGCTGTTAACCAATTCAAGGCTGATAAATTTATTTCTCGTGGCGGTCGTATTCCCGCCCCTGTAAGGAGCTTGACCAACTGATGATGCGTAAGGCAAAGCGTGAAGCTATTTTAAGTAAATTAGAAGCAACCTATAAGGATACAAAAACAGCTCTCAATTATAATTCTCCCTTTGAGCTGCTGGTGGCGGTTATTCTTTCTGCTCAATGCACAGATGAAAGAGTAAATGTTATTACAGCTCGTATGTTCCCTCGTTTGAATACGCCTGAAAAAATGGGTGCACTCACTCTTGAGGAGATGGAGAACGAGATTCGTGACTGTGGCTTGTACCACGCCAAAGCTAAAAATCTTTTAGGAACCTGTAAGATGCTAGTAGAAAAGTTTAACAGCACCGTTCCTGACAAGATTGAAACCTTGATGGAGCTGCCTGGTGTTGGCCAAAAGACTGCCAATGTGGTGGCCAGCATAATTTATAACGTGCCTGCTATTGCGGTAGATACTCATGTTTTTCGCGTGTCCCATCGCTTAGGCATGGCTAAGGGTGCAGACCCATTGGCGACGGAAAAGGAGCTGCAAAAAATTATTCCTATGGAAAAATGGAGCGATGCTCACCATTGGTTTATCTGGCATGGCCGTAAAATATGCAAGGCCCGCAAGCCTTTGTGCAAGGAGTGCGTGCTGGTAGAGGAATGTCCCTTTAAGGAAAAGAATTTGTAAGTCAATATTGTAGTGCTTTGGCAGCAGCTCTGTTTATACGGGGCTGCTGTTTTCATATGCAATCCTTGCTTGATGATAACGTAAGAAAATAATAGACAAAGTTATAGTAAAGTAGTAAACTTATGCTGTAAAATAATTAGGTGGTGAAGCGTTTCCTTTCTGTGTGTATTTAGAGGATAGGTGATTTGCTTAGGAACTGGTTTTCTTTTGATTATTTTACTGTTAGTTGGTGCTTTTTATGATTAAAGGATGAACACTGCTTGTTCAAGGAGTAAGTGCAGTTTCTGGCTTAAGGAAACGGTTCTTGCTTTAAGCATATATTATGAAAAAGAGGTCAGATTATGAAAATTTTTATGGACACGGCTAACGTGGATGAAATTGCAGAATTTGTAGATTGGGGCGTGGTGTATGGTGTAACCACTAATCCTAGCCTTATTGCTAAAAGTGGACGCACTCAGGCAGAGGTAATTCCGGAGATTGCTAAGCTGGTGGCTGGTCCTGTAAGTGCCGAGGTTATCAGTACAGATTGTGACGGGATGGTTGCTGAAGCTCGCAAGCTGGTCAAAATTGCTGATAATGTTGTAGTAAAAATTCCTTGCATTGCAGAAGGTCTAAAGGCGGTAAAAATTTTAAGTGCTGAGGGCATCAAGACTAATGTTACTTTGGTCTTTAGCATGAGTCAGGCACTGTTGGCTGCTCGTGCAGGTGCTACCTATGTTAGTCCCTTTGTAGGTCGTTTGGATGATATTGGCGAGGATGGCGTACAGCTTGTAGAAAATATTGTTAAAGTCTTTAAGCTTTATGGTATTGAAACTCAGGTTATTGCTGCCAGCATCCGCAATTTAGAGCATGTGGATAAGGTTATGCTTACAGGCTGCCAAATTGCTACTATTCCCACTAAGGTGCTCAGCCAAATGATTAAGCACCAGCTGACGGATAAAGGCTTGGCACAATTTATGGCGGACTACGAAAACAGTAAAAAATAATTTTTGACTTTCGTATGAATCAATAAAAATAACAGTAGTTCTTCGCTGATTATTTACGGTGAAGCACTATTGTTATTTTTTTTGGAAGTATAGCTAATATATTAGCCAATAGCGGTGCTTTATGGGCAAAGTAGCTAATATATTAACTATATATCCTTTGGTAATGGCAAGCATTGTTGTAAATAATAAAACTAAGGCTCTAGTATTAGTGCTTTAGCCATCAATAACAAAATGTGGCTTTAGTATTAGTGTTTCTGATATAAATAATAAAAGCACAGCCGTCGAGCTGTGCTTTTTGCTTACTGTACTGATAAAATTGTTAGCTTACGCCTTGCCTGTAAAGAGCAGGCTGAGCCATTTGCTGCGTTTAAAGAGTTTAGTAAGCAGCATACTCATAGCGAGGGAAAAGACTACCAATAATATATAGGACAGGCTAACCTTTTTGACGGTCATTACAATGCCAAATTTATTGTAGAAGCTGCTCATCCAGTCCAAAATCAGAGGATGAACAAAATAAATAAGCATAGAGTTGGCGGATAGCATAGTTATACCGCCAAGAATCTTGCTCCATAAGCCGCCTGCTGCAGCCTTTTCCTCCAGCTTATCAAGTGCCAGGCAAAAGAAAAAAATGGAGGTAATGGTGTAAAGTAGACCCTGAGGACTGAGCTGATGATAGGTATTGGCCAAATCCAGCAGACTGTAGCCCTTGTAGGTGTGAGCTTCGTAGCAGCTGCCTACGTCATATATAATAGAAGCAATGTAAAGGATGAATATCAAAATACTGTTTTTGCGTAGAATTGTTTGGAAACGCTCCCAGTGCAGTGCTGCCAAGCAGCCACCCATAAAGATAAGCAGGTAGTGGAGTGGAAGATAGTTAAGACGATAGATGAAAAGGTTTTTAGCAAGAGCGTTCCAATTGCTAACGTCAATACCAGGGTGAGTTGTCCAATAGTTAAAGGCCAGCTGAAAGCAAAAGAGCAGTGCCAGCCCAAGCTCAATACTATATTTGTTAATGATTTGCAGCAGTCTGCGCCATATTGGATAGGTGCCATAGAACCACAGCAGGATGACCATAAAGTATAAATGGTAGCAGCCAAGGCCAAAGAAGAGAACGAAGGCTAGGTGCAGCGGGTTCCAGCTGATGTAGCCAGGTGGCAGAATAATCCAAAAATAAAACAGATAGAAGAGTGACCAGGATAAATAGGGAAGTCCTGCACCACGCAGACGCTTTTTCATAAAATCAACATAAGAGAAGCTGCCTTTGCCACTTAGTAGTGCTTTATCAGTGCAGGCTAAGCCATAGCCAGAGATAAAGAAGAAGGCAGGCACGCTGTAGCGTGACAGGATTTCTAAAACAACATAGAGTGTAAAGCTGCCAGGAGCTAAGGCTAAGGAACCAATATGGATGGCGATAACGCCTAGCATACAGATGCCACGAAGATTATCAATAATTGTGTTACGCATATAATACCTTTCTACATTTAATGATGTGCTTTAAAATTTCCGAACGAAGAGAATAGTAGGACGGATATTTCTTCGGAATTATAGATTGTGAAAAAGAACAAAGCTGCTAAGCTTATATTATCATTAGGCTATGGAAATGCTTTTAGTCATAGTCCATAGAAACATAAAATCATTATACTATAGACATCAATAAAAATGAAGAGAAAAGCATATGAAGGTGGCTTGCTAGCTTTTTTATTCTACAAGCTAATTTTCTAAAAAAAATCTGCAAAATTTACAAGAAAAATTTGACGTATGGAAAAGCTAGGTGTAAAATATAAATGTATAAACTTGTACCTTTAAATTAGTCCCGTGAGACTGCAAGGTAGCGATTGTTTGACTAGCAATGGCCTTCTTGTACCCTCATGGGCGTAAGAAGGCTTTTTTTGTGTAAAAACACCCCTAAGAGCCGAACGTTTTCGCAAAAGGTGCAAAAATCATTAGGGAATTATATCCCGCTGTTATTCCACATTTTTTACAATATAAATCTAGGAGGTAAGGTTAATGGCTAAAGCAAATGTATCTCTCAGCGGTAGAGATATACTGGATCTGGAAAGCCTTAGCGTTGAAGAAATCGAACTGGTTTTAAAAACAGCTGAGGAAATGAAGAAGATTATGAAGAGGGATATTAAAAAGGTGCCCTCTCTGCGTGGTAAATCCATTATCAACTTATTCTATGAGCCTAGCACTCGTACTCGTACTTCCTTCGAGCTGGCTGGCAAATATCTGGGTGCTGACGTTGTAAATATTACAACCGGTAACTCCAGCGTAGTAAAAGGCGAATGCCTCCGTGATACTATCCTGACTGTTCAATCCATGGCTTGCGACGCTATTGTTATGCGTCATCCTATTGAAGGTGCTGCTGCCTATGCTGCTAACGTTGCTGATCCTGTAATCATCAACGCAGGCGATGGTGCGCATGCTCATCCGTCCCAAGGCTTACTTGATATGTTCACCCTGCGTGAGCAAGGCAAGGACCTGAAGGGCAAGAAAATGGTAATCCTGGGCGACGTGCTGTACAGCCGTGTAGCTCGTACCAATATTGCTGTTTGGAATAAATTTGGCGCTGACGTTCACGTTTGCGGTCCGATGACTTTACTGCCCCATGATATTGAATCCTTGGGCGTAACCGTTCACAAACGTATTGAAGAAGCTGTTGAAGGTGCTGACGTAATCGACGTACTGCGTATTCAGCTAGAACGTCAAAAGAAAGGCCTGTTCCCCACTACTCGTGAATATGCTCGCATTTTCGGCCTGAACGAAAATCGCCTGAAGCTTGCTAAACCGGACGTAACCGTTCTCCATCCCGGTCCTATGAACCGTGGCCTGGAAATCTCCTGGGAGGTTGGTTACTGCGACAACGCTGCTATCCGTACCGAGGTTCAAAACGGCGTAGCAGTTCGTATGGCACTCTTATTCTTGACTTTAACAGGAGGTAAGCACATTGAAAACGTTGATTAAAAATGGTAGGGTAGTTGACCCGAGCCAAGGCTTAGACGCTGTAATGGACGTCCTGGTTGAGGACGGTAAAATAAAGGCAGTTGCTGCGAACATCGCTGAAGCTGCTGATGAAGTATTTGACGCTACCGGTCTGGTAGTAACCCCTGGTCTGATTGACGTGCATACCCATATGCGCGAGCCTGGCCTGGAAGCAAAAGAAGATATTATTTCCGGTACTATGGCTGCTGCTGCTGGCGGTGTAACCACCGTTGCCTGCATGCCTAACACCAAGCCTGTAATTGATAGCTCCATCGTTATCTCTGGTATTAAAGAGCGTGCTAAGGAAGAATCCTATGCTCACGTAGAGGTTATCGGTGCTATCAGTAAAGGTGAAAACGGCGAAGAGCTGGCTGAAATGGGTGACATGGCACAAAAGGGTGCTATGGGCTTCTCTGATGACGGCCACTATGTAAAAAGCTCCCGTCTGTTTATGCTGGCAGCTAAATACATCACTGCCTTTGACAAACCCTTAATCTGCCATGCAATCGATCCTGAGCTGGCTGCTGAAGGTTATATGCATGAAGGCGTTGTTTCCGCACGCATCGGCGTACCTGGTATCCCCGCTATTTCTGAGGATATTGCTGTAGCTCGTGACTGCATCATTGCTGAATACACCGGCGCTCATGTACATATTGCTCACGTAGCATCTAAGGGCGCTATCGATATCATTCGTCAAGCTAAGAAAAAAGGCGTAAACGTAACCAGTGAGGTTACTGTTCACCATCTGACCTTGACTGATGAAGCATGTGCAAACTATGATTCCTCTGCTCGTGTAAGCCCGCCGCTGCGCAGCATGGACCATGTTGAGGCTATGCGTGCTGCAGTTCTGGATGGCACTGTAGACTGCATCGTTACCGACCATGCTCCTCATGCACATGAAGAAAAAGACGTTGAGTTCCGCTATGCTCCCAATGGCTTCTGCGGTTTGGAAACCAGCCTGGGCGTAATGCTGACCGACCTGTATCATACCAATATTTTTGACTTGAAGACCATTATCAGCAAAATGAGCTGCGAGCCTGCTAAGCTGTTCAAGCTAGAGGACCGTGGTACCCTGAAAGAGGGCGCAACCGCTGATATTACTATTATGGACTTAAATAAAGAATGGACTGTTGATAGCTCCAAATTCTATACCCGCGGCAAGTTCACTCCTTACAATGGCAAAGAATGCAAGGGTAAGGCTGTAGCAACTATGTTCGAAGGCAAATTTGTTATGAGAGATGGTGTAGTATGCACAAAGAATTAAGAAAAGGCAAATTAGTTTTAGCAGACGGCAGTGTTTTTGAAGGCACCCTGTATGGCGGTAAACGCAATGCTGTTGGTGAAGTTGTTTTCACCACTGGCATGTGCGGTTATCAGGAAACTCTGACCGATCCTTCCTTCTGCGGCCAAATCGTAGTAATGACCTATCCTCTGATTGGTAACTATGGCTGCAATGATATGTTTAATCAAAACCGACGCTCCTACTTCCAAGGTATGGTTGTAGGTGAGCTGTGTGATTATCCTGTAAACTGGCGCTGTGAAGAAACCTTGGAGCAATTCCTGGAGCGTCAGGATGTGCCTGTAATTGCAGGTATTGATACTCGCGCTATTACTCGTAAAATTCGCAACAACGGTGTTCTGAAGGGTGTAATTGTTCCTGCTGAAATGCCTGAGGAAGAAGTTCAGGCGCTTTTGAACAGCCCTGACCAACACAACCAGATTGAGGAAGTAACTACTCCCAAAGTTTACGCTTTGGGCTCTGGCAAATATCATGTAGCTGTACTGGACTTCGGTATTAAGAAAAGCATCATTGATTACCTGCTGTTCTTTGACTGCCGACTGACCGTATTCCCTGCTACTGCAACTGCAGAAGAGGTTATGGCCTGCAAGCCCGATGGTATTTTCCTGTCCAATGGCCCTGGCGACCCAAAGGATTTCCCATCTGCTATTGATAATATCCGCAAGGTAATGGGTCATTGCCCCATGTTTGCAATCTGCATGGGTCATCAGCTGCTGGCTCTCGCTAATGGCCTGGACACCTACAAGATGAAATTTGGTCATCGTGGTGTAAATCAGCCTGTTAAGGATCTGCACACTGGAAGTATTTCTATTAGTGCTCAAAACCATGGCTATGCTGTAGATGAAAAATCCATGGAGGGCAAGCCTGTTCGTGTTACCCATGTTTCTATGAATGATGGAACTATTGAAGGCTTGGAGTATCTGACACATCCGTCCTTCTCCGTACAATACCATCCTGAGGCTAATCCCGGACCTGGTAAACATGAATATCTCTTTAAGCATTTTATTGATTTGATGGAGGGGCGTTAATATGCCGAAACTTACTGATATAAAAAAGGTTCTCGTAATTGGTTCCGGCCCTATTATTATCGGTCAGGCTGCTGAATTCGACTATGCTGGTACTCAAGCTTGTCGTGCATTGAAGGAAGAAGGCCTGGAGGTTGTGTTGGTTAACTCTAACCCTGCAACCATTATGACCGACGTACATATTGCGGACCGCGTTTATGTTGAGCCTATCAACATTGAATTCTTAGAAACTATCATCAAACGTGAACGTCCTGATTCTTTGCTGGCAACCCTGGGCGGACAAATGGGTCTGAACATGGCTATGGAGCTGGATAAGAGGGGCATTCTGAAAGAATACAACGTACGTCTTCTGGGAACCCAAATCTCCGCTATTAAACGTGGCGAAGACCGTGAGCTGTTTAAGGAGACTATGGAAAAAATCAACCAACCTATTCCTGAAAGCATCATTGTTGAGACTATCGAGGCTGCAGTTGATTTCGGTCGCGAAATCGGCTATCCTCTGATTGTTCGTCCGGCTTATACTCTGGGCGGCACTGGCGGCGGCATCGCTGAGGATGAAGAAACTTTGTACGATATTGTACAAAAGGGCCTTGGCTACAGCCCCATCGGTCAATGTCTGATTGAACGCAGCATTGCTGGCTGGAAGGAAATCGAATTCGAGGTTATTCGCGACGCTGCTGATAACTGCATCACCGTTTGCTCTATGGAAAACGTGGACCCTGTAGGCGTACATACCGGTGACTCCATCGTTGTTGCTCCTGCTCAAACCTTGAATGATAAAGAGTGTCAATTGCTCCGTCAGGCTTCCATCGACATCGTTCGTGAGCTGGGCGTAGTAGGTGGCTGTAATGTACAGCTGGCTCTTGATCCCTATTCTGAAAACTACTATGTAATCGAAGTTAACCCCCGTGTAAGCCGCAGCTCTGCTTTAGCATCTAAAGCAACTGGCTATCCTATCGCAAAGGTTACCTCCAAGATTGCTGTTGGCTATAACCTGGATGAAATTGAAAACGCTGTAACCAAAACCACCAAGGCGTGCTTTGAGCCTACCATTGACTACATCGTTCTGAAATTCCCTCGTTGGCCCTTCGATAAATTTGTAACTGCTGACCGTACTCTGGGCACTCAAATGAAGGCTACCGGTGAAGTAATGGCTATTGAACGTAGCTTTGAAGCATCTCTGCTGAAGGCAATTCGTTCCTTGGAAATTGGCCTGACCCATCTGGAAATTCCCGAACTGAAGGCTTTGAGTGATGAAGAAATTAAAGAACGCCTGCATCGTATTGATGACGAGCGTATCTTTGTAGTAGCAGAGGCACTGCGTCGAGATGTTACCATTGAAGAAATCTATGACGTAACCAAGATTAACCAATGGTTCCTGTACAAGATTAACAACATCGTTAAGATGGAGCGTGCTCTTAAAACTCACGAGCTCACTCCGAGCCTGCTGCGTAAGGCTAAACAAAAAGGCTTTGCAGACTGCGTAATTGGCGAGCTGGTTGGTAAGGCTGAAATGGAAATCCGCGACCTGCGTAAGGCTAACGGCATTCTGCCTACCTACAAAATGGTAGATACCTGTGCTGCTGAATTTGAAGCTGCTACTCCGTACTACTACTCCTGCTATGCAACCGAGGATGAGGTTGTAGTTAGCGACAAGAAGAAGGTTGTAGTTTTAGGATCCGGTCCTATCCGCATCGGTCAGGGCGTAGAATTTGACTACTGCTCCGTACACTGCGTATGGTCCCTGCGTGAGATGGGCTATGAAACCATCATCATCAACAACAATCCTGAAACCGTATCCACCGACTTCGATATTTCTGACAAACTGTACTTTGAGCCTCTGACTGTAGAGGATGTACTCAACGTAATTGATAAAGAACAGCCTGAAGGCGTAATCGTACAATTTGGCGGCCAAACCGCTATCAATCTGGCTGGTCCCTTAAATGCTCTTGGCGTTAAGGTTCTGGGCTCCAGCGTAGACAGCATTGACCGTGCAGAGGACCGCGAGCGCTTTGAACAGCTGCTGACTGACTGCGATATTCCTCGTCCGAAAGGACATACCGTATTTGACACCAATGGTGCTTTGAATGCTGCTCACGATGTTGGTTACCCGGTAATGGTTCGTCCTTCCTACGTACTGGGCGGCCGTGCAATGGAAATCGTATATAACGACGAAGAGCTGAAGCACTATATGTCCAGCGCTGTTAAGGCTTCTAAAGAGCATCCTGTTCTGGTTGACCACTATCTGCAGGGCACTGAGGTTGAGGTTGACGCTATCTGCGATGGCACAAACGTACTGATTCCTGGTATTATGGAGCACGTTGAAAGAGCTGGCGTTCACTCCGGTGACTCCATTGCAGTATATCCGCCGCGCAACCTGCCTGAAAGAGTAATCGAAACCATTATTGATTACACCAATAAAATGGCTCTGGGCCTGGAAGTTAAGGGCATGATCAACATTCAATACATTGTTCGTGATGAGCAGGTATATGTAATCGAGGTTAACCCCCGTTCCTCCAGAACCGTACCGTTCCTGAGCAAGGTAACTGGCGTTCCTATGGTTAATGTAGCAACTAAATGTGCAATGGGTGTAAGCCTGATTGAACAAGGCTATGAGCCTGGTCTGCGTCTGTTCCCTGACTACTATGCAGTAAAAGCTCCTGTATTCTCCTTCAACAAGATGAGCAACGTTGATATCACCTTAGGACCTGAAATGAAATCCACTGGTGAGGTTATGGCTTGCGATTACCAATACAGCCGTGCACTGTACAAGGCTTGCATCGCTTCCGGTATCCAAGTTCCTAACGAAGGCTCCATCCTGATGACTGTTGCAGACCTTGATAAGCAAGAGGCTGTTGCTCTGGCAAAAGGCTTTGAGGATCTGGGCTATATTGTAACTGCAACCTCTGGTACTGCTAAGTACCTGATTGAAAACGGCGTAAATGTTCGTGTTGCAACTAAGGTTAGCGAAGGCTCTCCCAATATTCTGGACGACATTAAAGCTGGCCGCATCAACATGGTTATTAACACCAGCAATCACGGCCGTGATGCTGAGCGTGATGGCTTTAAAATCCGTCGCTCCACTGTTGAACATGCAATTGCCTGCCTGACCTCTATGGATACTGCACGTGAGCTGCAACGCGTACTGAACGCTATGCGTCGTCGTCGTGTAGGTCGTGTAATTGCTTTACAAGACTTAGCCTTGGAGGACTAATTATGTCTAAGACTATCGAAAATGCTAGAGTAATAGGCCAGCGTGTGCTGAATTGCTCTACCAAGCTTATAGATGTTTACGCTCCTGAAATTGCTAATCAGGCTGTTCCTGGCCAATTTGTCAATGTTCAGGTTTGCAAGAACACTGCTCCGCTGCTGCGCCGTCCCTTCGGTGTAGCCGGAGTTAATAAGGAGCAGGGAACCTTCACCATGATTTATCGTATCATTGGTGAAGCAACCCATATCTTGGCTGATGTATGCACTGGTGATATTTTGAGCATCGTAGGACCCTTGGGACGTGGTTTTGACATGTCCGCTAAAAAGCCCCTGCTGGTTGGTGGTGGCTTAGGCTTGGCTCCGCTGCTGTTTTTAGCAGAAGGCTTTGGCGAATCCGACATCCTGATGGGTGGTCGTACTGAAAGCGAGCTGTTCTGGACTGATTTGTATGCCGGACTTTGTCCCCATGTTTATCTGACTACAGATGATGGCAGTGCAGGAGCTAAAGGTACTGTAATGGCTTTATTGCCTGAGCTGCTGAAAAATGGCGGCTATGACTGCGTATACGTATGTGGTCCTGTTCCCATGATGCGTGCTGTAGCAAACGCATGTCTGGAATCTGGCGTAAAATGCCAGGTTTCCTTAGAAAAATATATGGCCTGCGGTCTTGGTGCCTGCCTGTCCTGTGCCTGTGAAGGCATTGGCAAGCGCATTAAGGTTTGCAAGGACGGCCCTGTATTCTGGGCTGAGGAGGTGGGAGAATGGTAAAATCCCTGTATGAAGGTCGTTTGGCAGTTGATATTGCCGGCCTGAAAATGCAAACTCCCGTAACCACCGGCTCTGGTACCTTTGGCTTTGGCTTAGAATTTACAGATTTCCTTGACCTGGAGAAGGTAGGCGCTGTTACCGTTAAAGGTACCAGCCTGCTGCCTGCTGCTGGCAATAAAGGTCAGCGTGCAGTAGAAACTCCTTCCGGTATGCTGAACTGCATTGGTCTGGAAAATCCTGGCTGTGACTACTTCTTAGAGCATACTCTGCCCGAGCTGCGTAAATATGACGTTCCTGTTATCGTTAATATTTATGGTCACTCTCCTGAGGAGTATGGTGAAGTAGCTAAAAAGCTGGATGTAGACGGTGTAGATGCTGTGGAAATCAATATTTCCTGCCCTAACGTTAAGGAGGGCGGTATCGTTTTTGGTACCTGTCCTGAAGCAGCTGCAGAGGTTGTGCGCAACGTAAAGGCCAACACCTCTAAAATGGTTATTACTAAGCTGTCTCCTAACGTAACTGACATTGTTTCTATGGCTAAGGCTGTAGAGGCAGCAGGAACTGATGCTATTTCCATGATTAACACTCTGCTGGGTATTAAGCTGGACATTGAACGTCAGCGTCCTGTTTTGGGCAATGTTACCGGCGGTCTCAGCGGCCCGGCGGTACGTCCCGTAGCTGTACGCCTTGTTTATCAGGTGGCACAGGCTGTTAATGTTCCCATTATCGGACAAGGCGGTATTATGTGCGCAGAAGATGCAATTGAGTTCATGCTGGCAGGTGCAAGTGCAATTGCTGTAGGCACTGCAAACTTCATTCATCCTGACATTGCCGAAACCATTGCTCACGGTATGCTTGAGTATATGGATAGACACAATGTTAAGAACATTAATGAGATTGTAGGTTTGGCGCTGCCTAATGGAAAAGATTCCATGCCTCTGTTTAAAAACGCGTGATAAGCACCGTTATACTTCGTCATAGCTTGTGAACTTGCTCGACGTACATGTTAGTACGCCATCGCTGCGTTCACTGCACTATTCCTCGTCTTCCGGCACTTCTGACGCGTTTTAGGTTTGGCGAAGATAAGCACAGTTATACTTCGTCATAGCTTGTGAACTTGCTTGACGTACAATTAGTACGCCATCGCTGCGTTCACTGCACTATTCCTCGTCTTCCGGCACTTCTGA
>Kit_p1__coassemble_374_pt1 | contig 22375 bp, 19 predicted proteins | sample Kit_p1__metabat2_high_PE_005 | metagenome-assembled genome bin Kit_p1 | reverse complement strand
CGTAAGCGCAGTAAAAAGCGTTAACACTTGGGCGCGTCCTGAGCACGACGTGATAAAAGGCTCAATTCTTATATCTTTTTATTTCAGCTCATTAAGATTTTCTTAGTGGATTCAAATAAGGGGATATAAGTCTCCTGTATTATTTCTCTATTATTAGAGCGTATGGTTGCCGAGAAAGACCGGCATTCGAAAGGAGGTAAAAACAAATGAAAGAGTTTGTTTTAGATGTCCTAGTCGAGGCTTTTATACTGATTCTTGAAGATGTTAATGCCATTCTGATCCAAGTTGTTGCAACACTTATCGGAATGTGTATAAGCATTAAGATGGATAAGTAAAGAAGTTGAAAGGAGTTGAGGAGAAGTGGCGGCTAACCCCAGCCCCTTCAACTCGCTCCTCCCTCAACTAGGACTAATCTAGATTATAAATCTTGTCATTTGTTTTTACAAGAGGGTTTTTAGACGGTTCCCTCTAGATTCTAGTAAAAACCGTTAGCTGTGTATGATACATCGTCGTCGGGAAAGGCCGAAAGCGCCGGCAGCTGCATAGCGGGCTCTACTAGACATATAAGGGCTAGAACGGTATAGGAGGTATGTATCATGGGTAAATTATCTAATGAAAAATGGGCAAAAAGAAGCAATGTAAAGTTAATAAAAATCCCTAAGGGGATTGGAGTACTCCGTGTCTACGGACATCCAATAAACAGTAAAGAAACAAATAAATAGTTTTTTGAGAATTAAGGAAGCGGGGGTGATAAAACAATGTTTCCCATGATGGTTCATTTTAAAAACCGTCTAGCTATGCATGATACATCGTTGCTGGAAAGGCCGAAAGCGCCGGCAGCTGCATAGCGGACTCTACTAGACATATAAGGGCTAGAGAGATAGGAGGTATGTATCATGAGAAACTTTCTGTTCGGTGTTGTTATAGGCGTGTATGGATACATGACATACACCACCCCTGAACCGACATACGATAAAGTCATTATCACCGTTAAAAGGGGTGAAACCCTTTGGGAAATTGCGGGCCGTTACCGCAAGCCCAGTGAAGATATTCGAGATGTTATTGACCGTATCATTACGGTTAATAACTTAAAGGGTAAACATCACATTTACCCCGGACAGGGGCTATATGTCCCTGTCTTAGAGGAGTAGCCCGCTCCTCTTAACCTCAAAAGGAGAGATGTTTAGCTGTTAGCGGCAGCCATTCATATCTCCCTTTATTTTATTATATTTCCTTATTTAAGTCTACTAGATTATTGATATTTAGTGGATTTAAACAAGGAGATATGTGTTCTCCTGTATTGTCTCTACTATTAGAGCGTGTGGTCGACGAGAGTGACTGGTATTGAAAGGAGGTAAAACTCATGGACGACTTTACTGTTGAAGTCCTAGCTGAGGCTCTCTTAGTAATTTTGGTTAGCTGTAACACTATCCTGATACAAGTTATCGCCACGCTTGTAGGTGAACGTTTAAAGCACAAAATGGATAAGTAGAGAAATAGGGGGTTGAGGAGGAGGCGCTGGCGACGCCTTTCAAATCGCCCCTTTCTCAGTTAGGACTATTCCTATTTTATTATGTTTTCTTGTGTTTTGCAAGCGTCTGGTCAACGATAGAGACCGGTATCTTAAGGAGGTGATGCTTTTCGTGCGCGGACATTGGCGCAAAGCAACATTTTATAGTTTGGGAACGGATTCGTCGAGAGTAGGCTTGAAACAAATAGTAAAACTTACCCACTCTCATATGGAGTCCGTTCGTCGTCGTTTCTTGTTTTACAAAAATTAAGACGACATAAGACTGAGATTCCACACCCTCGTCTAACCAAATTATAAAACCTCTAGATAACAATGTCAATGTTAATGCAGCGTTTTTATGCAGCCGTCTAGTCAACGAGAAAGACTGAGATTTATTATTTTATTTTTTAATTATAGCCAGTAAGAGCATGCTGTTCGTAGCGTACTGAGCTTCCTGAAAAGGTAAACGTGGAAAACGCTGTAGTAGCTTTGATTTCAAGAGATGGAAAGGATATTTGTATAATAGTTTACAGTATCTTATTTTACTCTTTTGTTTTTCTGAAATATATTGCCATACCAATCATAATCACAGTCATACCTAAGAATTGCTGCAAAGAAATGGCTTCGTTTAGAATAATGTAGGCAAGGATGCAGGTACCAATTGGTTCACCTAAAATAGCCATTGTAACGGCAGAGGCGGGCAAATTTTTGAGAAGCAGGTTAAAAACAAATTGACCTCCAATAGTGGAGATAATTGCTAAGCCAAAGAATGCTTGCCAAGTTGCTGCAGTATAACCAATAAAAGCATTACCAATAAGTGTGATATAAGCCAAAAGAACCATAGCGCTTATTAAATAGCTTAGGACAGAATATGTAATGGCAGAGGTTTCCTGACGTACTTTTTCACCTAAGAAAAATAAAGCGCTATAATTCCGCCTGCTAAAAACGCAAGAACGTCACCAAATAGGCTTTGATCACTAATTTGAAAATCTCCCCAGCCTATAATTAGACAGCCTGCTAAAGCTATTGTGCAACCGATGATGGCATTTCTTGTCACGCTTTTGTTACTGATAAAGCGGTCTAATGCCAAGGAAAATAAAGGCTGTAGACATACAATCATGGTGGAGCTAGCTATAGATGTAAAGCTTAAGGATTCAAACCACAGAACATAGTGCAAGGCTAAAAATATGCCTGCCGCTGTGATTTGCTTCCATTGGTCGGAGTGCAGATTCACTAATTCTTGTCGCGCTGTTTTATTAAAGGCTAGAAGAGGAAATAGCATTAAGCCTGCAATTAATAATCTATAAAAAGCAATAACAGCAGATGGTGCATCAGCAAGCTTGACAAAAATCGCGGAGGTAGATAATGCGAAAACTCCGGCAAAAAGAATAAGATAGGTTGTTGTTTTAGAATACATGAAATCTCCTAATTATACAGTAGTTTTATTTAAGCGAAATACTTATGGTACTTACTATACAGCATAGGCCGTTAAAGTACAAGAAAGAGTGTTAATATAGTAAAAACCTCCAACTCTTAGTAAGAAACTAAGATAGTTGGAGGTTAGCTTTTTTATTGAATGTTTAGCTATTATTTTCTGCCAGGATAAGCCTTCAGTGCTTCACCAAGGATGTAAATTGCTTTTTCCAGGTCTTGGCAGTTAAGAACGTAAGCCAGACGAGCTTCGTTAACGCCAGTGCCAGGAGTGCTGTAGAAGCCGTTGCCAGGAGCGAACATTACGGTTTCGCCGTCGATGTCAAAGTTTTCCAGTGTCCAGATTGCAAATTTTTCTGCATCATCAACAGGTAGGCTTGCCATTACATAGAATGCACCTTTAGGATCAGAAGCTTTTACGCCAGGAATTTTAGCCAGTGCGGTGGAAATTGTGTCACGACGGTTTTTGTACTCTTGGTTTACTTCTTCCAGATAGCTTACAGGAGTAGTATAAAGTGCAGCAGCACCAACCTGTTCCAGAATAGGAGCACACAGACGACCTTGGCATGCTTTGATTAGCTCAGCACCAAATGCTTTGTTTTTGCTTACAATGCAGCCAATACGGGCACCACATGCGCTGTAGCGTTTAGAAACAGAGTCAATGATAATCAGGTTGTTTTCCAGCTCCTTCATGGTACCAAAGCTGCGATATGCGCCGTCATATACAAATTCACGATAAACTTCGTCTGCAATCAGCGCCAGGTCATATTTCAGAACCAGACGAGCAATGATGTCCATTTCCTCTTGAGTGTACACAACGCCAGTAGGATTGCCAGGGTTGGTCAGCAGGATTGCTTTAGTTTTTTCGTTGATGTGTTTTTCAATTTCTTCTTCAGAGGGAAGATGATAGCCGTTTTCAACACTGGTTTGTACAGCATTTACTTTTGCGCCAAACTCCTTAGCGAAGGTAGTATAGTTAGCGTAGTAGGGCTCAAATACCATGATTTCATCTTCAGGATCACACAAAGCCATAACTGCAAAAATCAGGGCCTCGCTGCCGCCATTAGTAACGAAGATGTCTTCAGTAGTGAAGTCCATACCTTTTTCGTTGTAGTATTTTGCAATAGCATCCAAAAGGAACTTTTCTCCCTTGGAGTTGCCGTAGGCGATTACAGGAGCATTGTATTCACGAATGCTGTCCATGAATTGTGCCGGAGTTGCAATATCCGGTTGACCAATATTCAGATGATATACCTTTTTGCCAGCAGCTTTGGCTGCATCTGCATAAGGAGTGAGCTTTCTAATAGGAGAAGTAGATAAATTTTGAATGCGTTGAGAAAGTTTCATAGTACGGAACCCCTTGCTTTTATTTTAATTTAGCAGATATACTGCGTAAGAAGTATTATAGCATACTTTATTTAAAAATTGGTGTATACATTTTAAAATTTGAATTTCGTTCTTAAAGTACTTTCAATGTGTAAACTTACTAACACATTTTGACTAATAATCACATTCTAAGTTTATAAAAAAGGTATATAAGGGTTTTGCCAGGAAAATAGTACGTGCCTTTACATAGGATAGGGTTATGTATTTTGTTGTTGACTTTTACTCTGTAGGGGAATATAATGAACAATATATCTAAATTCTGTGAAGCGGAGTAGTAGTCAACAAAGGATTGTCAGAAAGTTGGCGGTTGATGCGAGCCAACAACCTAAGCTGATGAACTCACCGTGAAGAAGCCGTAAGGAAATGTGCGGACGTGAAGCTGCGTGAAAGTAAATTGAGTGGCGGTCAATGACCGCAATCAGGGTGGTACCGCGAAAGAACTTCGTCCCTGCTTTAATTACAAGCTGATTGTAATTAGGGTGGGGCTTTTTTATTGCCCCAACACTCTTACAAATCAGTAACTATCAATTTATTATATTTTAGGAGGCAGATCAATGCTTAACGAAAAGTATGCTCCCCATGACATTGAAACCAAATGGCAAAAATACTGGGAAGAAAACAAAACCTTCAAGGTAGAAATTGAGAAAAACAAGCCTAAATCCTACGTTCTGGAAATGTTCCCGTACCCCTCCGGCAATCTGCATATGGGTCACGTGCGCAACTACTCCATCGGTGACGTAATTGCTCGTTTCCGTACTATGAAGGGCTATGATGTTCTTCATCCTATGGGATGGGACTCCTTTGGTATGCCCGCAGAAAATGCTGCAATTAAACATGGCATCGCTCCGAAAAAATGGACTCTGGAAAATATTGCTAATATGACACGTCAGCTGAAACAATTGGGTCTGTCCTATGACTGGGACCGTGAAGTAGCAACCTGCAAGGAAGATTACTACAAATGGACCCAATGGTTCTTTGAGCTGTTCTACAAACGTGGTTTGGCTGTAAAAAAAGAATCTGCAGTTAACTGGTGCGACACCTGTAATACCGTTCTTGCTAACGAGCAGGTAATTGATGGCAAATGCTGGCGCTGTGATCACACTGTACAAAAGAAGAACCTGTCCCAATGGTTCTTTAAAATTACTGACTATGCTGATGAGCTGCTGAAGGATTTGGACCTGTTGGAAGGCTGGCCTGAGCGCGTACGCACCATGCAACGTAACTGGATTGGTCGTAGCGAAGGCTTGGAATTTAACTTTGAAATTCCTGCACTGAATGACAAGGTTGCAGTTTATACCACTCGTCCTGATACTGCTTTTGGTGTAACTTTTATGGCACTGGCTGCAGAGCATCCCTTGCTGGAAAGAATTTGTGAAAATAATCCTAAAGCTGAAGAAATTAAGGCTTTCTGCGAAAAGGTTAAAAACCAATCTGAAATTGAGCGTACCTCCAGTGAATCCGAAAAAGAAGGTATCTTTACTGGTGTATACTGCATCAACCCCTTCACTGGCCGTAAGGTTGAAATGTGGGTAACCAACTATGTTCTGTACGATTATGGTACCGGTGCTGTAATGGGCGTTCCTACTGGTGACCAACGTGACTGGATGTTTGCAGATAAATATGGTATTGATAAAATCGTTACCATTTGCCCCGTTGGCAAAGAGCTGAAGCTGGAAGAAATGACCTGTGCCTACGAAGAAAAAGAAGGTATGCTGGTTAACTCTGGTAAATTTACTGGTATGGAAATGCACGAAGCAATGTCTGCAATTATGGACGAAGCAGAGGCTCAAGGCTTTGGTAAGCGTCGTGTAAACTATCGTCTGCGTGACTGGCTCATTAGCCGTCAACGTTATTGGGGTGCTCCGATTCCTATTATTTATTGCCCTCACTGCGGCGAGGTTTTGGTTCCTGAAGAAGAGCTGCCTGTTCGTCTGCCTGAAGAAGTAGACTTTAATGCAGGTGCTAAATCTCCGTTGGCAACCAATGAAAGCTTCCTCCATTGCAAATGCCCCAAATGCGGTGCTGACGCAGTTCGTGAAACCGATACCATGGACACATTCCTGTGCTCCTCTTGGTACTATCTCCGTTACACTGATCCGAAAAATACTAAACTACCCTTTGATAAAGATGCTAACATGTATTGGGGTCCTGTTGATCAATATATTGGCGGTATTGAGCATGCTATTCTGCATTTGCTCTATTCCCGCTTCTTCCTCAAGGTTCTCCGTGATGCAGGCTTAGTTGATTACGCTGAACCCTTCAGCAACCTGCTGACTCAAGGCATGGTAATTAAAGACGGCGCTAAAATGAGTAAATCCTTGGGTAACGTTGTTTCTCCTGAAGAAATTCTGGAAAAATACGGTGCTGATACTGCACGTCTCTTCATCCTCTTTGCCGCTCCGCCTGAAAGAGAGCTGGAGTGGAGCGATAAGGGCGTAGAAGGCTCCTTCCGTTTCCTGAATCGTGTATGGCGTATTGTATACGGCTTTATGCCTGAAATCGAGCAAAAGGTTACCAGCTATGATCCTGCAACCCTCAGCGAAGCTGATAAGGACCTGCGTCGTGTTCTGCATAGCACCATCAAAAAGGTTACTGCAGATATTGATGTTCGTTTCAACTTCAACACTGCAATCAGCTCTATGATGGAATTGGTTAACGCTCTGTATGCATACAAGGAGGCTGTAGCTGCTCCTAATGCTGGTTTAGTATATGAAGCAACCTCTGCTTTGGTTAAGATGCTGGCGCCCTTCGTTCCTCATATGTGCGAAGAGCTGTGGGATGGTGCTTTTGATCCTACTACAAGTGTACACACCCAAAGCTGGCCTGAATACGATGAAGATGCACTGAAGGTTGACAACATCGAAATCGTTCTTCAAGTAAACGGCAAGGTTCGTGGACGTTTAGTAGTTCCTGCAGCAGCAACTAAAGAGGAGCTGGAAAAAATTGCTATGGAAGATGCAAATGTTAAGGCTCACATCGGTGATGCAACTGTTCGCAAAGTAATCTGCGTGCCTGGTCGTCTGGTTAATGTTGTTGCAAAATAAGTAGTACCAAAAAGTAAGCATTATAGCGTTTCGTAACGAAGCCAAGTTGTTTAAAATACAGTAAGGATTATTGGTTGTTCGAGTAGTTGGAACAACCAATACCTATGCTGTTTCTAATAGTTAAGAAGCTAAGATGAAATATAAGTGTTTTTTCATTAAATTAGCTAAATTAATATGATATCTGCAGCAAAGCAGTGCTCTTCTATTAAAAATTTGGAATGGCACATGCTTGTCTGTTTGAGTAGTAAAGTTGGAAATGCTGAGGCTTTTCCTTGAAGTAGTACAAGATACAAGAAGTATTTATAGCTATTCCAGGGAGAAGTGTCTCAAAAAGTGTGCAAATTATTAAAAGAGTCTCTGGAAAAGAAGTTTTTCAGAGACTCTTTTTTGCTTTTGTGGATAAATTCTCCGTACTGGTTATGCGCAATGTATATTTTTTGCATTTATAGTTTAAGCTACATATGGGATTTTTAAAAACTTATAGTCATGTGTTTTGTTAAAATGCTTTACGTAAATATATACGATGTTTATAGCATGTAATTGGAGGATGAACAATGGGAAATAGAGCGAAAAAGCTTATTATGTTATGTGTTCTTTTAGCAGGCTGTGCCTTGACCGGCTTTTATACATATTCTACAGAGGAAAATAACGAAGCTGATGTTAAGCAGCTGATTGCTATGAATAAGGAGGCTGCTCAGGAGCAAACTTCAAGGACAATGAAGATTTATGTTAGTGGTGCAGTGATGGCACCGGGGATTTATGATATTCCCTTTGGTGTGCGTGCATATGATGCTGTAGCTGCCGCTGGTGGGATGACTGATTATGCTGATGCAGACCGAGTGAATTTAGCCAAAAAGCTAAAGGATGGTGATCATGTAAATGTTCCTGCTATGAAAAATTCTAAAAGCAGAGGCAGGGAAGCTAATACAGCTACACGTACTATAGGTAGAAAAAACGATACAGTGAATGTTCAAGCCTATAATGAGCAAAATACATCATCCGTAATAAACATTAATACTGCTGATCAAAAAGAGCTGGAGAGTTTGCCAGGGATTGGTCCTGCAATGGCCAAACGTATCATATCTGAACGGAACAAGCAGTCCTTTAATAGTGTTGATGATTTGCTACGCGTAAAGGGGATTGGCTCGGCTAAGCTAGCAAAGCTACGAGATAGAGTGAAGGTAAACTAAATGCTACTATACTTTGGCGTAATTTTATTTTTGATAGGCAATTTTACTGGATTGGAAATAGATGTCTTCAACAGTATTAAGCTTTTATGGATAAGCTTAGCATTAACTTGTTTGTTAGTAGCTGTATTGTGGCGAAGAAAAGAGGTATTAAATATTTGTGTTTGCTTGGTTTTTCTCTGTCTAGGTATTTTTAATGGCAGTAGAGTTGGGATATCTGCGGAGGATAAGCTAAAGCCATATTTTGGCCAACAGATAACAGTACAAGGAAGGATTGATGCTGCAAGCATAAAGGAGCAGAGTAATGGTTACAGCCTTGTTTTGAATTGTCAGCAGTTGGCAGTAGAAAATAAAGCTATAGAATATGATGGCTCGTTACGATTATTTATAGATAAAAAGCAGCTTTCACTAGAAAAGCAGCCTTTAGGAGTTGTTGTCATAAATGGTAAATTAGAACATATGACATACTTTAGTAATCCGGGGTCCTTTGATGGAAGGCTATGGAATAGAATACATCATATTGGCGGACGCCTGCAGAAGGCAAGGCTTATTATAATGAAAGAGGAAATAAGACTTATGGATGAGGCTGCTTTGCTAAATAAGGAGCTGCGTGCTAAATTTGCAGAGCAGCTAAAGCCAGAAGCTGCTTTATTGTTAAGTGGCATGGTGCTAGGTGGTGCTGGATTAGATGAGGAAACAAGGGATATCTTTGCTATTAACGGTATGGCGCATATATTGTCTGTATCTGGTGCGCATTTAGTACTTTTAAGTAGCTTATTAAGCATTGTTTTGCATCCAATTTCAGGACGTTGGCGTAAACCACTTATTTTATTGCTGTTGCTGTGCTATGGAGCCTTATGCGGCTTTAAACCACCTGTTTTGCGTGCATTATGTATGAGTGCGGTTACTTTGTATGGTGGTAGTGGTGGAGAACGAGGTTTGTTGTTAGGCTTTACTGCGGTAGCACTTTTATTGTTTGAGCCATTATGGCTATTGGATTTAGGCTTTCAGCTTTCCTTTTTAGCAGTTGCAGGCATAATTTGGCTGCAGCCTAAATGTAAACAGCTTTTAAATAAGATGCTGCCAGAATATCTTAGTGAAATTTTAGCAGTAACTATGGCGGCTCAGCTGGCTGTTTTACCATTGGAAATTGCTAATTTTCATCAGGTATCTGTTATTTCTATGATTAGTAATTTACTTCTAGTGCCTGTTTTGGAGCTATGCGTTTTACTAGCAATTGTTGGATTAGGACTAAGTGCTTTACCGTTTTATCATTTTGCTCTTGAGCAATATCTATTTGTAGTTACTGACTTCTTGGTAAAGCAAATTATGGTGCAGGCTGCGTGGTTAGCAAATTTACCGTTCAGTACAGTTGTTATAGGTTCAATGTCTATTAATACAGATTTTGGTTTTCAATCAGCAAATCATTCTGGTTTATTTGCTTCAATGACAAGTTGTATTTATAACGCATGGTCAATATTTATAAAAGACGGAATAGCACTAGCTTGTTGTGCAATTTACTATGTATGGGTTTTGGTATGGGCTGATGTTCCATTTTCACTGTATTTATCCAATAGGCAAAGAAGCTATATCTTATTGATATGCAGTTGTACTTTAGCTATGGCTTTGTTTTGGTCACGTTTTGCACCTCAGCCACTAGCTGTATACTTTTTAGATGTTGGTCAGGGAGATTGTGCTGTAGTAGTAACACCTAATAGCTTTAGCGAAAAAAGAAAAATAATCGTTTTTGACACTGGTGGGTTGAAAAATTATTCAACAGGCAGCAAAATTTTGGCACCTTTTTTGCGTACATTAGGTAGCAAGGAAATAGATGTGCTTGTTTTAAGCCATTATGATTTTGACCATGTAGGCGGAGCTAATGGTTTGGCACGAGTATGTAATGCCAAACTGGTTATTTTACCCAAGGAGGTAATGACTAACGAAAGTGAAAAGCTAGTTCTCACTATGGCGAAGCATTGGCGAGGCTGTAATTTTGTAGCGGCGGAAAAAGGTATGAAATATAGCTTTAACAATGATGATGGTAAGATAACATCTACTTCAAAGCCAAGTACTTTTGGCAACGCTTTAGCTATGGCCAAGAATGAGGCAGTTAAGCAAAGTGATGCAGATAATTTACTTGATGCTGGCATTTGTGCTGATGATAAGAAAAAGGACCATAATACTGAGAAATATAATGATGGCGTGCTGTTGAAAATAATAGATGTGCCGGATAGATTAACGAAAGGCAATGAAGCCAGCACAGTTGCGGAAATAAGCTATAAAAAATATAAGCTGCTTTTTACCGGTGATTTAGATGAAAAGAGAGAGGAGCTATTGAATCGTCTTGATAGGTATGACGTGCTTAAGGCAGGCCATCATGGCTCACGTTATAGCAGCAGTGATTTTTTCTTAAATCAGGTGCGGCCCCAAATAACAGTAATCTCCTGTGGTTTGAATAACCGCTTCGGACATCCGCATCAGGAAGCATTGGAACGCTTTGCGTTTTATGGCAGCAAGGTGCTAAGAACGGATAAAAGTGGCTGTATTAAGCTGGTATTTGATGACGAGATTAGGGCGTATGGTTATGAAGGAGGATTGTGGTGTGGTTTATAACTACTTAAATAGCAATTTTCAACGAGGATAATAAGTCAGAATGTAGAAAAAGCTAGGATATTTTATTGTAACGAGATATGCTATAATTAAAGATAGCTTCTGGTAAGGAGGCGTTTTTGAAGAAATACTAAACAGAAGGATTTTGACAGATTATGGAATTAAAGCCTGAAGAGCTGATAAAAAATTTACAAGATAAAAAGGACTTACCACAGCTTTTAGTAGTCTTTGGAGATGAGGACTATTATAAAAGTCGTATAGCTTCTTTGGTTCCTCAATATGTATATGGCGATGCTCCTGAGGAGGACCGCGAGATTACTATTTTTGAAAAGGATACTGATATTAACGAGCTAAGAGGAGCTATTAACTCTTATCCATTCTTTAGTGGTCATAGTCTAATCATAATTAAGGATGAAAAGCTTTTAGGAAAGACTGATGAAGATGGTGAGTCTAAGGGAAAGCAGCCGGAGGAGCTGCAGACCTTGCTGGCTGATATACCAGAATATTGCACAGTTTTGGTTGTAACCAAAAAGCTTGATAAGCGTACAAAGCTATTTAAAGGCCTAAAAGCGACTGGTGTAGTTTGTGAGTGCAAAAGCATTAGAACCTATCAGCTAGGTGATTGGCTTGATGAGCAGGCACAGCAGGAGGGTGGTCGTTTTGACCGCGAGGCCTTAGCTACCATTATGGAATATTTAGCGCCTGTAGAGGAAGCGCCTTTAGCGCTGCTGGAGCAGGAGATAAAAAAGGTGGCTGTATATGCTGGTCAGCGTACAACATGGACTAGGGATGATGTTATGGCAGTTTTTGCAGAGCTGCCTGAGGCATCTGGCTTTGCTATTAACAACGCTTTGGCAGAGCGTAATTTACCATTGGTATTGGATTTGCTTGCTGGCGAGCGTAAAAAGGGAACATATCTTTTGCCTTTGTGTGGCTTGATTTTATATCAGCTGCGTCGTATGCTGCGCTTTTTGGAGATGAAGCGTTGTCAATATGACCCAAAGACAATTGGCAGCGAGCTTAAAATTCCTCCTTTTTTGTATAAGCGCTTTGCTGCTCAATGCACACGCTTTAAGGAGTCGCAGCTAAAACAGGCTGTACTTGACGTAGCTCAGGTTAATATTGATTTGCGTAAGGGTGGTCGCGGCTATGCTAGTTTGGAGGAGGCCTTTATAAGATTACTAGGCTAGGAAAGAAGAGTAAAATAGCACTAGACAAAGATATAAAATTTTGTTACAATACAATCAGTCAACGAGGACTTTTCTAAGAGGTATGTTATACCGTTTAGAGGGGTCCTTTTTTGTTATTGAAATGAAATTTTAATTGTCTATGAGAATAAAAGTTAATTGCGAAAGGAGACAGCGGATTATTATGAACAAAAGAGATTTGCTGTATGTTATCAAACCTGAGGATCAACATGAAGAAGCACTGGTGCGACTTTTGGGACAGCGCCCGGAAATTAAATTTGTTTCTCTGATGGGTGTGGATTTTGCAGGTAACGATACTGATGAAAAAATTCCTATGAAGATTTTCTTGAATGACATGGGAAAATTTTTAGAGGGTAGTGCTGCTCAAACAGACGGTTCTTCTGTTGTTATGCCTGGTATTGCAACCTTGAACAACGCACGCGTTGATATGGTTGTTGATAAAACTGTAAATTGGTTTGTTGATTACAACTATGAGCATTTTGATGCTGAAAGTGGTCGCATGGTTGGCACTTTGCGTATTCCCTGCTACCTTTTGCACAATGGCTGCTTTGTAGATTCTCGTTCTATTTTGCGTGATACATTAAATTATGTTGAAGAGGAAATTAAGGCCCTCTTCAAAAAGCATCCTGTGATTCCTGGATTGGAGCACATTAATGGCGAAGATATTGAAAAAATTGTTTTCACCAGCGCTACTGAACTGGAATTTTGGGTAAAAACTCCTCGTGAGGATGCATCTATTGAAGCGTTGTCTTCCTCTCAAATTATGCAAGAACAATATTGGCAACGTACTCGTGGCAATGTTCGTACTGCTTTGGAGCAAACCATTGAAGTTCTTGACTTTTATGGTTTAGAGCCTGAAATGGGTCATAAGGAATGTGGTGGCGTTAAAGGACAAATGGATGCTGCAGGTCATATGACTCATGTTATGGAGCAGTTAGAGGTTGACTGGAAGTTTGCTAGTGGCGTACAAACTGGTGATAATGAGCTGTTGGCACGTATCATTGTTAAAGAGGTTTTCCGTATGAACGGCTTAGAGGTTTCCTTCCAAGCTAAACCTATTCCTGGTGTAGCTGGTAGTGGTGAGCACGTTCATGTTGGTATTGCAGCTGTTCTGAAAAATGGTAAATTTGTTAATCTGTTCTCTCCCAAGGATATGCATCAAGAGTTCTTGTCCGCAGTTGGCTATGGTGCATTAATGGGACTTTTGAAAAACTACGAGGTTATCAATCCCTTCATTTCCTGCACCATCGATTCTCTTAATCGTTTGCAGCCTGGCTTTGAGGCTCCTGTTTGTACTGTAACTTCTTTGGGTTTGAGCCCGGATAATCCGTCTCGTAATAGAACTATTTTGGCTGGCCTGATTCGTGATCTGGATAATGATAAAGCAACTCGTATTGAAATGCGTTCTCCTAACCCGTATACTAATACCTACATAGCTATTGCAGTATTCTATCTGGCTTGTCTGGATGGCATTAAGGCTTGTGTGGAATCTGGCAAGGATTTGGCTGCTATGGAAAAGGAAATTTCCAAGCAAGCAGGCAAGGAAGGCTTCTATCTGGAAAAGGATAGACAATACCGTACCGAGGATGACGTATTTGAAGACTTTACTGCAGAAGAGCGTGCAAAACTGTTTGGCAAACCGCCTGCAACAGTATGGGAAAACCTGTGCGCCTTTGAAGAGTATCCTGAAAAAGTTGCAGTGCTTACTCAAGGCGATGTTATGAAACCGCAATTTATTGAATCCTTTAAGCAGGGTGCGTTAATTCGTTGGAAAACTGAACTGCTGAGCCGTCTGCTGCCTGAATATTATCAAGCTGTTGTTGACATGAAGCGCTTGCACGACCAAGAAAACTGTACTGATGGAGACCTTGCTATGTGGCATAAGATTCAAGTGCTGCGTACTAAGCTTGCAAAGGATTCCTTTGATGAGCAAAGCATGTTTACAAGCTTCCGTCGTGCTGCTGCAGAAAATGATTATGATGCATTATCTAAACTGCAGCTGCAAATGGCTGCTGCTATCAGTGAGCTGAAGGATTTGTATCACGATTACAAGCAAAATATCATTGATTAATAGTTGAGAAATAGAATAGGGGCTTGCTTTGAGCAGGCCTCTAATTTTTTAGTTTTAATCATTGAGTTAAATTACAATATATGGTAAAATACTTAAGATAATGGCTAACCCTAGGGCTTTAGTCGAAAGAGAGGCGATTGGTTGTGGTGGAGCAGGTGAAGGATGTTCCTGCCTATATTCGCAAAATGTATGGCTACAATTCCTTTATGACCAATTTTGGTGTAAGCATTGACGAGGTCACCTGTGGCGGTGCCGTAGTCAGCATTGAGATTGACCCGTTGAAGCATTTCAATCATCGTGGAATTTGTCATGGTGGTGTTCTGACTGCCTTGTCTGACTCTGTTTTAGGCGTAACTGGAGCCAGTGTCGGAGCTGCTGTGGCTACTTTAAATTTTAGTATGAATTTTATTCGCAACGTACATAGCGCAGGACGTGTGTATGTGCGAAGCAAAATCAGGCATGCAGGCCATACTACTATGGTTATTGAGGCCGAAATGTATGATTCTGAAGAGCATTTAATGGCGACAATACTTACAACCATGTTTATTGTCGGAAGATTTGAGGAAATACCCGCTAAATGGTAGGCCTACGGCTTAACGTGTAAGCTCAGGGGTATGACCGGGGATTTAAGGAGGATATAAATGGATTTTGCATTAAATGAGGAACAACTCGAATTACAAGAAATGGTGAGAGACTTTGTTGAAAAGGAAATCACCCCCTATGCTGCTGAAATGGACAGAGAAAACCATATGCGTGAAGGCCTGTTGGAAAAGGCTGCTGAAATGGGTTTGCTGAACGTTATCGTTCCTGAAGAGCTGGATGGTCCTGGTCTGGATAGCCTTGCTGTTGCAGCTATCTATGAAGAGCTGGGCAAAGGCTGCGCAGGTGTAGCAACCTCTCTGGCTGCTAACTCTTTGGCAACTCTGCCTGTACTGATTGCCGGTACTGACGAACAAAAACAAATGTACTGTGATGTTTTGAACAACGGTGGCTTGGCTGCTTTTGCTTTGACTGAGCCTGGTGCAGGTAGTGATGCTGGCGGTGTATCTACCCGTGCTGTAAAAAATAAAGAAGAAGGTACCTACACTCTTAATGGTACTAAAATGTTCATCACCAATGGTGGTATTGCTGATATTTTCTTGGTATTTGCTAACACTCGTAAAACCGGTGGTATTCGTGGTTTGACTGCTTTCATCGTTCCGAAAGACACCCCGGGCTTCTCCATTGGCAAAAAAGAAGACAAAATGGGCATTCGTCCTTCCAATACCTGCGAGCTGATTCTACAAGATGTTGTAATTCCTGAGTCCTATCGTGTAGGTCGTGAAGGTGAAGGTTTCCGTATTGCAATGAATACTCTTGACAGTGCTCGTCCCTTCGTTGGTGCTGTTTCTGTTGGTATTGCTCAAGCAGCTCTGGATTGTGCAGTTAAATATGCTAAAGAGCGTCGTCAATTTGGCCAACCTATTGCATCCTTCCAAATGGTTCAAGCTATGATTGCTGATATGGCTATGAAGGTTGAAACTGCTCGTCTGATGGTTCAAAAATGCTGCTGGATGCGTGACCAAGGTATGGAATTCTCTAAAGAGGCTGCTATGGCTAAATGCTATGCTGCTGACGTTGCTATGGAAGTAACCACTGATGCTGTTCAAGTAATGGGCGGCTACGGCTATTCCAGAGAATATCCTGTTGAGAAGATGATGCGTGATGCTAAAATCATGCAAATCTATGAAGGCACCAACCAAATCCAACGTTTGGTTATCGCTAACAAAATCCTGTACTAATATAGACCTTTTTAGGGACTGCTTCGGCAGTCCCTTTTTGTATTATGGTCTAAAATCTTTATACGCTCCAAGAAAATATAAATGCAGCTAGTGATTACATTGTTTAAGACAATAAAACTATACAGCTTTAGAGCGTAAGGATCTTCTTTAACAGAGACTCGGTGAATTGACTGCAGTACAAGCGGGGGGTACTTTGAAGCGTTTGTCAGCACAGCTAACTGAGAGGTAAAATGTAGGTACATATGGCAGTAGCTCAATGTAATGATACTAGCAATGTTTGTAACTTTTTTGCTAATTTTGCATTTTCATAACGCCAATGTGGTATAATAATTAATATAGACTGGAACAGTAGGCAAAGTTTCAGAAAAAAATTATAGGAGAAGCTTATGTTGTTTTTTTTACTAACTGTGTTGGTGGTTATTGTGGACCAGCTGACAAAGTATTATGTGGTGACACATTTTTATTTGGGGGAAAGCGTTCCGGTAATTGAAAATGTTTTTCACTGGACTTATATCTTAAATCCCGGTGCTGCCTTTGGTATGCTTGAAGGCAGTCGTTGGTTTTTTGTCTTGATTGCTTTAGCTGTTGTCAGTGGAGTTTACTATTTGCGTAAGGACATTATGGAAAATGGTCCTTGGATGAAGTATGGTACTGCACTTTTTGTAGGCGGTGCCATTGGTAACCTTATTGATCGTACAAGAAATGGCTTAGTAATTGATTTTTTTGATTTTCGAATTTGGCCCGTATTTAATGTAGCGGATATTTGTATTTGTGTAGGAGTAGGTTGTATTTTATGGAAAATTTTGCAAATGGAAATGCTGGAGAGCAAGAAAGGCTAATAATAACAGAAAATGAAGCAGGTCAGCGTGCAGATGTCGGTTTGGCTTCACTTTTAGAGCTGACTCGTTCTAATATGCAAAAGCTGTTAGAGGATGGCAGAGCTGTAAAAGGCAGCAAGGTTTTGAAGTCTAATTATAAGTTGAAGCTAGGCGAAGAAATAATAGTTACTTTACCAGAACCACAGCCCTTAGATGTACAACCAGAAAATATTCCTATAGATATTATCTATGAAGATGATGATGTAGTTGTTGTTAATAAGGCACGTGGTATGGTTGTTCATCCTGCAGCTGGTAATTATGATGGTACTTTAGTAAATGCGCTTTTATATCATTGCAAGAATTTATCTGGAATTAATGGTGTTATCCGTCCAGGTATTGTGCATAGATTGGATAAGGATACTAGCGGTATTATGATTTGTGCTAAAAATGATGCAGCACATGTTTCCTTGTCTGAACAGATTCAGAATAAGACCGCCAAGCGTACTTATTTGGCTGTAGTTCGTGGCAATATAAAAAATGATAGTGGTGTAATCGAAACTCTTATCGCTCGTGATAAGAATGATCGCAAGAAAATGGCTGTTGTTAAAGAAGATGGTCGTCATGCTGTTACTGAGTACGAGGTTATGGAGCGTTTTGGTAAGTATACTATTGTAAAATGCAAGCTTATGACAGGTCGTACCCATCAAATACGTGTACATATGGAATATCTTGGCTATCCCTTAGTTGGTGATCCTAAGTATTCTCCTAAAAAGACACCCTTTGCTATCAATGGTCAGGCTCTGCATTCTTTGACACTTGATTTTATCCATCCTAGAACAGGTGAGCAGATGCACTTTGAGGCACCTCTGCCTGAGGATATGCACAAGATTGTTACTCGTTTGCGTTTAGGTCAGTTTAATTAATACTGTCCTAGCTATTTAGATAGGCAGGCCTTGCTTATAATATGTTAGGAGAGAAGAAATATGAGCAAATTTGTTAAGAAGAATGTGATTATGGATGCTGCGGCCATGCGTAGGGCCATTACCCGTATTTCACATGAAATTATAGAGAGAAATAAAGGTGTAGAAAATATTGTTCTGGTTGGCATACGTACACGTGGTGTTCCCTTGGCAGAGCGTTTAGCAGCTTCTATTGAACGTATTGAAGGTGTTAAAGTACCTGTTGGAATGCTGGATATTACATTGTATAGGGATGATTTATCTACTTTAGCTTATAATCCTATTGTCCATGGTACTGAGATGGATATTGATTTAAATGGCAAGGTTGTTGTTCTTGTAGATGATGTACTTTATACAGGCCGTACTATTCGTTCTGCTTTGGATGCTGTTATGGATATGGGGCGTCCGCGTGCTATTCAGCTGGCTGTTATGATTGACCGCGGTCATCGTGAACTGCCTATTCGTGCTGATTTTGCAGGTAAAAATGTTCCTACATCTCATAAAGAGGCTGTAGCTGTATGCATGGCAGAGCAGGACGGTACTGATGAGGTGGTAATTGGAGACATTGAAGATTGAGCTTAGCTTGTTTTAGCTGCAGATTTTAAAACGAGGTGATAATATGCTAGAAGCAGAAGCTAAACGTAATGAATTGTTAGGTAAAAGACTGATTGAAAATTTAAATAAGAGAAATATGGAGACCTATTATTGCGCTACTAAGGAAGAGGCTTTGGCAAAGGCATTGGAGCTGATTCCTGAGACAGATGTTGTTTCCTGGGGCGGTTCTGAATCCTTAAATGAGATTGGTCTTATTGAAGCTGTCAAGAAAACTAATAAGGTCATTGATAGAGCAACTGCTGCTAATATGGAAGAAAAGCAGGAGCTTATGCGTCAGGCCTTACTTTGCGATACTTATCTGATGAGCAGCAATGCTATAAGCCAGGATGGTCAGCTGGTTAATATTGATGGTAACGGCAACCGTTGTGCAGCACTTATCTTTGGCCCTAAAAAGGTAGTAATGGTTGTTGGCATGAATAAGGTGACTGCAGATTTGGATACTGCTATGTCTAGAGCGCGCAATACTGCTGCTCCTGCTAACGTTCAGCATTTTCCTGGGATTAAAACGCCTTGCGCTGTAACCGGCGTTTGTGCTAACTGTATGTCTAAAGAAACAATCTGCTGTCAGTTTGTAATTACACGCTATAGCAGAGTTCCTAACCGTATCAAAATTATTCTTGTTGGTGAAGGCCTAGGCCTATAATATAAAATCTCTAGGTATTTAAGACTGTGAGCAAAACTTTTGTATAACAATATTAATATGAAAATTTTATTATTGATGATGTGCAAGGTTTAGTCATTGCCTTTAATGCGTTAGGTTGTTCTTCTACGTTAGTAGAAAGGTGAGTGATCCTATGAAAGAAAAGCATTATGCTGCTCCCGATGAAGTAATGTATCATATTGGTTTTTGCCATAACGATTTACGTGGTGCAAGGTTTGCGGTACTGCCGGGTGATCCAGGTAGAGTAGAGCCGTTAGCTCGTGCTTTGGGTGTTGATTCTGAATTTATTACCAGTCATCGTGAATATACAAGCTGGTTGACATATATTGAAAAGCAGCCTGTATTAGTATGCTCAACTGGTATGGGTGGTCCCTCTGTTGCAATTTGTCTAGAAGAGCTGGCACGTATTGGCATTACCCATGTAATTCGCTTTGGTACTACTGGTACTATTCAGGATGAAATAGATTTAGGCGAGGTTATTATTAATAAGGCGGCTGTTCGTCTTGATGGAACCTCTCACCACTATGCTCCAGCGGCATTTCCTGCAGTGGCAAGCTTTACTATGGTAGAGGCACTTTCTAAGGCTGCGAAGGCGGAAAATGTTCCTGCTCATGTTGGTATTTCTGTTTCCTCTGACACCTTTTGGCCTGGTCAGGAGCGCTATGATAGCTTCACAGGTTATGTTCCTAAAGCTTTTCAGGGAACACTTCAGGAGTGGCAGGCTCTTGGCGCCTTGAATTATGAAATGGAAACTTCAGCTCTTTTTGTTACTGCACAATGTCTTGGCATTAAGGCAGGTGCTGTATGTGGAGTTGTAGCAAAGCGTACAGATAGTGAATCAATTGCTCCTAAAAATATTTATGATACAGCCTTTGACCGTCAGGTAAAGGTTACGGTTGGAGCTTTAAAACAGCTTTTGAAAGCAGGTGATTAAATGGCACGCACAATTATTCTTTTAATGGATTCCTTTGGTATTGGCAGCGCTCATGATGCAGCTGCCTTTGGTGATAAAGGCTCTGATACATTAGGACATATTGCTCAATGGTTTGTTGATAATCGTAAGGATGCTTGTGGCAAGGTTATGCCATTGCAGCTTCCTAATTTGGCGGCTCATGGCTTAGAAAAGGCTTCTGAGATGAGCAGAGGGGTTGCGCTGCCTGCTCCGCTGGGAGCTGAATATAGCGTTGGTGCGTATACCTATGCTGAAGAGGTTAGTCGTGGTAAGGATACCTTGAGTGGTCACTGGGAAATTGCCGGCGTGCCAGTAGATTTTGACTGGGGATATTTTCCTGACAAGCCAAAATGCTTTCCCCAGGAGCTGATGGATGCTTTGATTGAAAAGGGTAATCTGCCAGGTGTTTTAGGTGAAAGCCACGCTTCTGGTACGGAGATCATTAAGGAGCTTGGAGAAGAGCATGTACGTAGTGGCAAACCCATTGTGTATACCTCTGCTGATAGCGTGTTGCAGATTGCTGCTCATGAGGAGGCCTTTGGTTTGGAGCGTTTGTACGATTTGTGCAAGCTGGCCTTTGAGCTAGTGCGTCCATATAATATTGCTAGAGTTATTGCTCGTCCCTTTGTAGGTACTTGTGCTGAGGACTTTACTCGTACTACTAATCGTCATGATTATGCAGTACCAGCACCGCAGGATACTCTTTTGGATAAGGTTATTGCTAGCGGTGGCAATGTTTATGCAGTTGGCAAGATTGCAGATATTTTTGCTCATCGTGGCATTACCAAGCATTATGCTGCAGGTGGTTTGGAAAAGCTTATTGATGCTACAAAGCAGGCTGTTTCTGATGCACCTGATAATACTTTAGTATTTACTAATTTTGTAGATTTTGACTCTTCCTATGGACATCGTCGTGATCCTAAGGGTTATGGCGAAGCTTTGGAGTATTTTGATAGCCGTTTACCTGAAATTTTGGCATTACTTAACGAGGATGACCTGGTTCTTATTACAGCTGACCATGGTAATGATCCTACTTGGACGGGAACTGACCACACTAGGGAGCGTACTCCTGTGCTGTTCTTTGGTGCAGGTGTAAAAGCATGTAAGCTAGAGCCTTTGCATACATTTGCTGATATTGGTCAGACTATTGCAAAGTATATGGGTATAGAGCCTACCTATACTGGTAATGTTATAAAATTATTTTAACTAAAATCAAGAATTGGCCCATTGCTGCTCAAAAAAGCGTATTTAGTGAGAAGAGTTCATAGGATACCACTTTCAATTGTGTAAGCTTTGCTATGGATTATAGTAATATCATAGCTTGAGGCTTAGTTTGATGATATCCTTGAAGGGAGGCTCGTTGTGCGTAAATTATTTTCTTTAATTGCAATTGTTTTTATGTTGCTGACAGCTTTTGCTGCTGTACCGCAACGTGCATTGGCTGCTTTTGCTGAACGTCCTGTTAGATTTGTGATTATGGACCATACAGGTCAGGTGGATGGAGCTTTTTATAAGTCTCTGCGTTCTATGGTTAAAATGCCGTATCATTTTCCAGACTACAAAATTATTGAAGGTGGTTTGTCCCAACAGGTAGTTGTAGACGTATTGCGCGATGATGTTAAGGTTGATAAAAAGCTGATGGCTGCCTTAGCAGAAAAAAGCAAGGTGGACGTTCTTGTTGTTGCACGTATTTATGAGATGGACGAACGCATGGTACATGGCTGGTTCGGTCGTTTTGAAGATAATGAGACCTATGTTGAGGTTGAAGCTAGTGCTGATTTCTTTGTCTACAAAAAAGATGGCGACAAGTTCTTGAAGAAACGCCTGCGTGAGCGTGAAATCAATGAATTAGGGAACTCTGAGGATCCTCGGGAACTAGTAAAGTGGACTCTGAGTGATATCGTTAATGATATGGAGGGACGTCCAAGGATAGGTGGCTAATGTTTGATTTAACATAAGTAATCGTTGTAAAACACATACTGAAATAGCGTGGGACTGCTCTCACGCTATTTTAAAATTGTGATTTAAAAGATAAGCATGCATCTTATATTAGTATGGCTCGCATTTGTTATTGAAGAATTTATTTTGAAGGTTCATTGTAAAATGAAATTGCACACCTTGAAAACAGAATAAAAATAGTCC
>Kit_p1__coassemble_199_pt1 | contig 36660 bp, 32 predicted proteins | sample Kit_p1__metabat2_high_PE_005 | metagenome-assembled genome bin Kit_p1 | reverse complement strand
TAATTTAACCTAAATTTTTCACAAAAAAAGCACAGGATTTCTTCCTGTGCTTTTTGCTTTTTGAGATAGAGTCTGATATAATTTATGCTAGGTGTATTGTTTTTTGTACACCACAAAATTAAGGAGTGATCGTTTTGCTCGAAGGCATTTTAAAGAAAATTTTTGGTGATCCCAATGAAAAAGAATTAAAGCAAATTCGCACTATTGTCGATAAGATTAATAGCCTGGAAAAAAGCATGGAAAGCTTAAGCTCCGCTAATCTGGCTGCTAAGACTATGGAGTTCAAGGTTCGTCTGCAAAAGGGCGAAACCCTTGATGATATTTTGCCTGAGGCATTTGCTGTTGTACGTGAGGCATCCAAACGTGTAACTGGCATGCGCCATTTTGATGTACAAATGATTGGCGGTGTTGTTCTGCACCGTGGCAAGATTGCAGAGATGCGTACCGGTGAAGGTAAAACTTTGGTTGCAACTCTGCCTACATATTTGAATGCGTTGACTGGTAAAGGCGTTCACGTTGTTACTGTCAATGATTATCTGGCTCGTCGTGACAGTGAGGACATGGGTCGTATTTATAAAGCCTTAGGCTTGTCCGTTGGTTTGGTCGTTCATGATATGGACTTTGTATCTCGTCGTGCTGCTTATGCTGCAGATATTACCTATGGTACCAATAATGAGTTTGGCTTTGACTATCTGCGTGATAACATGGTTGTTAGCGAGGACCAGATGGTTCAAAGAGAGCTTAACTATTGTATCGTCGATGAGGTTGACAGTATTTTAATCGACGAGGCTCGTACTCCGCTTATTATTTCTGGCCCTGGCGAAAAATCTACTGATTTGTATAGAGTTTTGGCTGGTGTAGTTGCTACCATGAGCGAGGGTGAAGACTATACAGTTGATGAAAAGCAAAGACAGGTTGCTCCTACTGAGGTAGGTATTGCTAAGGCTGAAAAAATGCTGGGCATTGGCAATCTTTATGATAATGAGCATGGCGTGGACTATTCTCACCAGCTGATGTGTGCCTTGAAGGCTAAGGCTTTGATGCATCGTGACCGTGACTATGTTGTTAAGGATGGTCAGGTTATTATCGTTGATGAATTTACTGGTCGTTTAATGTTTGGCCGTCGCTTCTCCGAGGGTCTGCATCAGGCTATTGAGGCTAAGGAAGGCGTTAAGGTTGAGCGTGAAAGCCAAACTCTAGCAACCGTAACCTTCCAGAACTACTTCCGTATGTACAATAAGCTGGCTGGTATGACTGGTACAGCTAAGACTGAGGAGCAGGAGTTCCAAAAAATTTACAACCTAAGCGTTGTGGTAATTCCCACCAATAAACCCTTGATTCGTGTGGATTATCCTGACGTTATCTATAAAACCAAGCTGGCTAAGTACAAGGCTGCAGCTAATGAGATTGAAGAATGTCATAAGTCTGGTCGTCCGGTACTGGTTGGTACTACCTCTATTGCACAATCTGAAGAGCTGTCTGCGATGCTGAAGCGTCGTGGCATTCCTCACAATGTGCTTAATGCTAAGTATCATGAAAAGGAGGCAGAGATTATTTCTCATGCAGGTCAATATGGCGCTGTAACCATTGCTACTAACATGGCAGGTCGTGGTACTGATATTACCCTGGGCGAGGGCGTGCCCGAGCTTGGTGGCTTGCATATCATTGGTACAGAGCGTCACGAAAGCCGTCGTATTGATAATCAGCTCCGTGGCCGCTGCGCACGTCAGGGTGACCCTGGCTCCTCCAAGTTCTTCCTGAGCTTAGAGGACGATTTAATGCGTCTCTTTGGCAGTGACAGCATTTCTGGTATTATGGATAAGTTGGGCATGGAGGATGACGAGCCTATTGAGCATAGCCTTGTTACCAAATCCATCGAAAATGCTCAGAAGAAGGTTGAAGCACGCAACTTCAGCATTCGTAAGCACGTACTGGAGTATGACGATGTTATGAACCAACAGCGTGAGGTTATTTACGCAGAGCGTAAGAAAATTTTGCGTCAGGAGGACCTGCGTGGCAACATTAAGGACATGGTTGAGAAGGTTGTTCAACGTACCATGGCTATGTATGCTCCCCCTGAGGTTTACTCTGAGGATTGGGACTTAAATGCCCTGATCAATTATGCAGAGGAGTTCTTTGCTCCTCGTGGCCTGCTGACTGTTGATTATCTGCAAAATCTGAGCCGTGAAGAGCTGGATGAATACCTGCATAAGGTAGCAGAGGAGACTTATCAGCAGCGTGAGGCTGCTATTGGCTCTGAGCTGATGCGTGAGCTGGAAAACCTGGTTATGCTGAAGGTTGTAGACAATCACTGGATGGAGCACCTGGATGCTATGGATATGCTTCGTGAAGGCGTAGGTCTTCGTGCTTATGGTCAAAAGGACCCGTTGGTTGAATACAAGTTTGAAGCATATGATATGTTTGAGGCTATGAATGAAGCTATTCAGGACGACGTTGTACGTTACATTTACCATGTAAACGTTATCACCCAACCCCAGGTTGATGACCGTCTGGAAAATGCTTCCACCAATAACCCTAACGTTGACGGCGCTGACGAAAAATAAAGCCAGCTAGCCGTTGGGGACGATTTTTCGTCCTAAGCTTTGTCCCTATGGCAGCTATAGGGCTGCACTAAATAAGATTCTAATGAGCCTGGGCAACGGAGAAATCCGCTGCTTGGGCTTTTGGGTGTTCCGACCATCTTGGTCACAAATAACTAAATTTGCTAGTGAAAGGTTGTGAGAATTTTGTTAATTGAAGAGTATAAACCAGAAATTACCAATTTGCAGGCAAAATTAGAGGAAATGAGGGGATCTCTTTGACATCGCTGTCAAAGAAGATCGTATTGCCGAATTAGAACATAAAATGGGCGATCCTACCTTCTGGGATGATCCGGAAAAGGCGCAAAAGATTGCTCAGGATGTTAATGCCCTCAAGGAAGAGGTTGATGGCTTCCATAAGCTGGTTACAGATATTGATGATTTGGAAGCTTTATGGGAAATGGCCTCTGAAGAAAATGATGAATCTCTTGTTCCTGAGATGGACCAGCTTTTAGAGGAAATTCGTACTACACTGGAGCATTTGGAATTAGGTATGCTTCTTAGTGGTGAGTATGATGCCAATAATGCTATGCTTACACTTCATGCAGGTGCTGGCGGTACCGAGGCTCAGGACTGGACCAGTATGCTGCTGCGTATGTTTACCCGTTTTGCCGAGCAAAATGGCTTTACCATTGAGATGATGGACCTGCAGCCCGGTGATGAGGCTGGTGTAAAGAGTGCTTCTCTGAAAATTATTGGTCACAATGCCTATGGCTTTATGAAGTCTGAAAAGGGCGTACATCGTTTAGTGCGTATTTCTCCATTTGATTCTAACGCACGTCGCCATACCTCCTTTGCAGCTGTTGACGTAATGCCAGAGCTGGATGACAATGTAGATATCAAAATCAATATGGATGAGGTTCGTGTAGATACTTATCGCGCCAGTGGTGCAGGTGGTCAGCACGTTAATAAAACATCCTCTGCAGTGCGTATGACTCACGAGCCTACTGGTATCGTGGTTCAATGCCAAACTCAGCGTTCTCAAATTCAGAACCGTGAGTACTGCTTGCAAATGCTCCGTGCTAAGCTGTATGAATATGAAAAGGCTAAGCAGGATGCTCTTGTAAGTGATATTGCAGGCGATTATCAGAATATTGAATGGGGCAGCCAAATCCGCTCCTATGTATTCCAGCCCTATACTATGGTTAAGGACCATCGCACCAGCTTCGAAACAGGCAATATCCAGGCAGTTATGGATGGTGAGCTGATGGGCTTTGTTGAAGCATATCTGCGTAGCCAACAAAAGAAAATATAATCTATGGAACAGGTGAAGTTAATGAAGAGCCGTTATAATCCTGTGCTGCTGGCTGTTATTGCCATAGGCCTCGTCATGGCACTATATCTTAATTTTGAGCGCCATGAGGTAGAACAGAAGAATAACACTGTGGAAATGGCCATGGAGTATGAAAACCTGCGTCGTTTAGCAGCATTGGAGGGTCTTCCTGAGGAGAAGGTCCTGCTAGAGTTTAAAAAGGCAGGCATCAACTCCTTAATGATTTTTGATACAACCTTGGAGCGCCTTTCTAAGAAGGGTGAGCTTTATGTAGCTACAGGCGAGCAGCTGCGCAATGCTTCTGCACTAGGTAACGAGTCCGGTGTTTTTGCAGGTATTGCCAATAGTAAGGATTTTCATACTAGTGCTGCCTATATTTCTCCTGCTGCTGATATGAGCATTTTCAAGGATGTTGTTTCTGATTTACAGGTACGCTATGGCAAGGAGCGTGTAAAGCAGATTAGTCAGCAGCCTCTGGTTGTGCGTATTGATGGCAGCACTGAGCTGGTGCTTCCTGATAAGTATGACGAGCCCTTAGGCGTATTGCAGGCTCCGCTTGGATTGCCTGCACAGGATATGCGTAAGGCAGCTGAGCTTGGCTTTAATATCATCGTTCGTCCGCAAAATTATGTAGACGTAGATGAAGAAAAAATTGATAGCATTTTCAAGCGCATTGATTCTGCAGGCGTCAAGGTGCATGCTATGATGCCCTGTGGTCGTGAGACTGTGGGCTATCCTGATAAGCTGGACTATATGAGTGCTAAGCTGATGGATGCAGGTATGCAGCTTATTATGCTAGAGCATTACACCCAGCTACGCTTTGCTGATATCAAGGGTCTGGTTAATTTGGCTGAAGGCGTTGGTTACAATGCTTCCCGCTCCTACGTTATTGATGGTATGGAGCAAAAGAAGATTAGCGTGGACACAGCACTGCGTCGTTGGGCTTTGACTGATGAGGAGCGTAATATCCGTGTCAATTATATTCGTCCCTTCTATATGCCTGTAGATGGCAAGCCCTTATTGGAAACAAACCTAAAGTATGTTGCTGATATTAAAAAGAGCGTAGAGGAACGTGGCTATACCATTGGCAAAGCAGGGGTTTTTGCTGAAAGTGATAGCCATGGCTATTATATGCCATACTTTACTCAACGCTTTGAGCTTTTACCCGTGGCTGCGGCTATTATGGCAGGCTGCGTAATGTTTTTGTCCCAGCTTGTCAATATTGGCAGTGGTAAGCAGCTGCTTTTATGGGCAGTGCTTACAGTGGTTTCCTGTGCAGTACTGCTGCTGTTCCGTGGACTGCTGCTGCGTCAGGTGCTGGCTATGGCCGCTGCCTGCGTGTTCCCAGTGCTTTCCATGAGCGTTATCTTAAATATCTGGGATAAAAATAAAGACCATGCAGTAGGTGTGTTGAAGATTGTCTTTAACGCTGCCTGGCAGCTGGCCTTGGCAGTTGCTATGTCTCTTGTAGGTGCAGCTTTCTTGTCTGCTATTTTAGCTGACAGCCGCTTCCTGTTGGAAATTGATATTTATCGTGGCGTTAAGCTGACCTTCATAATGCCAGTTGTTTTAATGGCGGTGCTGTATGCTAAAAAATATGATTTACTGCATGCAGCAGGCAAGGGCGTGAACGTTGTTTGGCAACGTTTAAATGGCTTGCTCGATATTAAGCTGACCTATAAGCATATTGTGCTGCTGGCAGTATTCATGTTTGTGGCCTTTTATTTTGTAGGACGCAGTGGTCATACCGGCGGTGTAGCAGTTGCTGGTATTGAGCTGAAGCTGCGTGCTGTTTTAGAAGAGTTAATGTACGCTCGTCCACGTAATAAGGAGTTTATGATTGGCCATCCAGCCTTCTTTTTAGCAGCCTATGCAGCTTATAAGGGAGCGCCTCGTTTATGGCAATTTGCTCTTGTATGTGGCGCAGTTATAGGACAGGGTAGCTTAGTGCAAACCTTCTGTCATATGCGTACACCTGTTATAATGAGCTTTGTGAGAGCTTTAGACGGCTATGCTGTAGGTATTGTCTTTGGCGCAATAGGCGTGTTGGCGATGGCTGCAATAATACCTCTGATTGTGCGTGTAAAAAGGAGATACCTTGAGCAATGAGTAAAATCGTAATTTCCGGATACTATGGATTTGCTAATGCCGGAGATGAAGCTATGCTTACTGCAATCATTAAGTCTCTGCGTAGTACGGAGCCATCCGTAGGGCTGACGGTAATTTCCGGTAATCCGGAGATTACCGCAGCTCAACACAAGGTAGCTTCTATTCATCGATTTAACCCGTTGGAAATATTTACTGCGATTAAGGACTGTGACTTGCTCATAAGTGGCGGTGGTAGTCTATTACAGGACGTTACGAGCAAACGAAGCCTGTTATATTATTTATCCGTATTAGCTTTGGGAAGGGCTCTCGGAAAAAAGGTCATGCTCTTTGCTCAGGGCATAGGACCTATTAATTCAGGTCTGCTGCGCAGATTGACAAAATACGTTTGTAGCAGGGTGAATTTAATAACTGTCAGAGATAAGGATTCTTTGTATGAGCTGAAGCGAATTGGCGTGCCCGAGGAAAAGGTGCTGCTGACAGCAGATGCTGTTATGACATTGTCTCCAGTGGAAAAGGATGCCGGAGCAAAAATTTTGCATGATTTTTCTGTGCCAGAAGACAAGATGCTGGTTGGTATCTCGGTGCGTAAATGGCAGGAGGATGACCGTTATCTTTTAGAGCTGGCCAAGGCTGCTGATATGCTTATAGCAAAGCACAAGGCCCATGTGGTGCTACTGCCTCTGCAATATCCTGCAGACGTGGCAGCCTGCTCTAAGCTGCGTGAGTTTATGGCTCATAAGGGTGAGAGCACAGTGCTGGAGGCTGATTGCAATACAGAGGAATTTTTGTCATTGACTGGCAATTTTGACATTTTATTGGGGATGAGACTGCATGCTCTGATTTTTGCAGCAGTTATGGGGACTCCCTTTGCAGCAGTTTCCTATGATCCTAAGGTGGATGGCTTTATCAAGGATATTGATGGCGTGTGTGCTGGCAGGGTTGATAGGTTGGAGGCTGGACAGGTTGTGGTAGCGGCAGAAAAGGCCATGACTCGTCAATGTAAGGGCAAAAGCCTGTTAGCGGAGCTGCGCAAAAAATCCATGCTTAATGCAAAACAAGCATTTTCCTTACTGCAAAAGTAATTTATTTCAGAGAGAGGAGAAAAAGGTAGTGCTGTGGATGACAGATGTCAGCAAGGTCTACGAAAGTGGCTCTGTAGCCTTGCATGACGTAAATGTACATATTGAACCCGGCGAGTTCGTCTTTGTAGTTGGACCTAGCGGCGCTGGTAAATCTACCTTTATTAAGATGCTGTTCCGTGAGGTTATTCCGTCTACGGGCAGCATTTTTGTTAATGGTACCAATATCCTAGAGCTTGGTCCTAAGGAGATTCCCTATATGCGTCGTCAGCTGGGAATAATTTTTCAGGATTATAGATTACTGCCGGACAGAACTGTTTACGAAAATGTAGCCTTTGCTATGGAGGTTATTGAAACACCTCATCGTAAGATTAAGCGCAGAGTACTTAATGTTCTTGATTTAGTTGGCTTGCGCCACCGTTGCAACTCTTATCCTAATGAGCTTAGTGGTGGTGAGCAGCAGCGTATTGCTATTGCTAGAGCTATTGTTAATGATCCTATTTTAGTAATCGCTGACGAGCCTACTGGTAATCTGGACCCGGAAACAAGCTGGGATATTATGAAAATTTTTAAGGAAATTAACGAAAGTGGTACCACTATTGTTATGGCAACTCATGATAAGGAAATCGTAGATGCCATGGGTAAGCGTGTTATTGCTATCGAAAATGGTTTGATTGTGCGTGACGAAAAGAACGGGGTATATGGCTATGAGCTTTAGTACAAAGGAATATTTCGTTCGCGAAACCTATAAATCTATACGTCGCAATGGCTTTATGAGCTTTGCTTCTATTTCTACTGTGGCGGTATCACTTTTAGTTTTAGGCATGTTCCTATTGATTTTTCTGAACACTAACCATTTGGCTAAGTTTTTGGAAAGTCAGGTACAGGTTTCTGTTTACATGGAGGACAGTGTTACCTCTGAGGAGCTGCAGTCCGTTGAGGAGCAGCTGCAAAAGCTTCCTGGTGTAGTAAAGGTAAATGCTGTTAGTAAAGGTGAGGCTCTAAGTCGCTTTAAGGAGCGCCTAGGTGACCAGGATAAGCTGCTTGAAGCCTTAGGCGAAGAAAATCCCTTTCCTAATTCCTTTGACGTACAGGTTGATAAGCCTGAACGTATTAAGGAGATTACACCTATCATCAATGAAATGGAGAAGGTTGAAACTGCTAAATTTGGTCAGGAGGTTGTGGAGCATTTATTCCAGCTGACCAGAGTTTTACGCTTTGGTGGTGTAACCCTGATTGTCTTTTTGGCCATGGCAACCTTATTTATTATTTCCAATACCATACGTTTGACAGTATTTGCCAGACGTAAGGAAGTAGTAATTATGAAATATGTAGGTGCTACGGATTGGTTCATCCGTTGGCCCTTCCTTTTGGAGGGCATGACACTGGGCTTCTTTGGCGCTGTTATTGCTTCTGTTTTAATTAGAGGTATATATGCTGCGCTTTTGGAGAATATTCATGCCACACTGGCATTTTTGCCATTACTTCCTGCTTCTCCGCTTATGACCTATGTAACAGTATTCCTAATGCTTGCAGGTACAGGTATTGGAGCTTTGGGTAGCTTTATCTCTCTGCGCAAATTTCTGCGCGTTTAATGGAGGGATAGGTAATGCTGAAGAAAAAGATAGTCCTGCTTATAATGGCCTGTCTTATGGCTATGCTTCCTATATTGAACAGCGGTGCTGTGGCTTCAACTGCTTCTGAAAAACAAGCAGAGCTGGACCGCGTACAGCGTCAAATGCAGGAAATGGCAGAAAAGAAGGCTGCAGCTAGGGCAAGGGCTGAGGAAGCCAGTGCCGGACTCTCACAGGTTACAAGCAGCTTGAATGCTTTACAAACAGAGGCCAATGAATTACAGGCAAAAAGTAATGAGCTACAGGGACGAATTGATGAAAACCAAGCTCTTTTAGAAAAGAAAAAGGCTGAGGTTGAAGAACGCAAGGGAATTTATAAGCAGCGCTTGCGTGATATTTATATCAACGGTCAGGTAAACTATTTGGATGTGCTTTTAGGCGCCAAGGATTTTAGTGATTTTTCCTCCAGAATGTTTTTACTGCAGCGTATCATCAAGAGCGATATTAATTTGATGGACCAGATGCAGAAGGATGCTGAGGAGATAGCTGCTCGCAAGGCAGAGCTTGATTCTCAAATGCTGGAGATTAAAACTACTCAAAATCAGCTTGCTATAAGAACTGCTAAGGCAGAAAAGCTGCGCAACCAGCGTGCTGCTATGCTTAATGAGGCAGAGACTGAGGAGCAGCAAAGCCAGGACGAGTATGAGCGCCTTTTAGGTGTGTCCGAGCAGATTTCTGCTATGCTGCGCAATATGGAGAATAACGGAACAGTGGCTCAGGCTCCTGCCGTTACCACAGGCTATATCTGGCCTTGTGATGGTGTTATTACATCTCCCTTTGGTTGGCGTACTCATCCTATTTTTGGTACTACTAAATACCATTCCGGTCTTGATATAGGTGTTGATTATGGAACACCTATTTTGGCTACTAACAGTGGTACTGTAGTATATAGCGACTGGATGGGTGGCTATGGTCTGGCTGTTATGATTGATCATGGTGGCGGATTAGTATCCCTTTATGCACACAATCAAAGCTTGAATGTATATGAAGGTCAATATGTAGAAAGAGGCACCTGTGTGGCATATGCAGGCAGCACAGGCTATTCTACAGGCCCTCACTGCCATTTTGAAATGCGTTTGCATGGTGAGGTTGTTGACCCCATGGGTTATTTGCCCTAAGCGAAGGAGAGGCGTAAAAATTGTTTAAAAAAAATATCTGGCAGCTTGCAGGAGTTGTCGTAGGCACAGCTGTGGTGACAGTGGCTTTAGTTATCGCAGTCGAGCTCTTTCTGCTGCGTGGTATTACCGGTAATGCCGGTGAAAGCTTACGCTTCTTGAGAGCATTACAGCTAGTTCAGCTTCAATATAATGGCGAGGTGAACACTAATAAGCTGTTTGACGGAGCCATTAAGGGAATGGTTGAAGCAGTTAACGACCCATATACAGTGTATATGGACCGTAAGGATTTTGCTGATTTTAGCCAAGTAACTGAAGGCAGCTTTGGCGGTATTGGTATTGTTTTCGGCAAGCGTGGCGATGACTATGTTGTTATTTCTGCCTTGCAGGATAATCCTGGTGCTTTGGCTGGTATTAAAGACGGAGAAATTATTATTTCTGTTGACGGCACCGAAGCTAAGACACTGAATATGGAGCAGATTGCTCATAAAATTCGTGGCGAAAAGGGTACAGAGGTTGAGCTTGAGATTAAGGATAAGGATGGTAATGTCCGTAAGGTGCGTGTTGTCCGCAAAGAAATAAAAGCTACATCAGTAGGCGGAACAATGCTTCCTAATACATCTATTGGCTATATACGTATCAGCATGTTTAACATGGATACTGGTGAGGATTTTGCTAAAACCTATACGGAGCTAGAGAAGAAGGGAATGAAGGCTCTTATTCTAGACCTGCGCAGCAATCCAGGTGGAACCTTGGATAGCGGTGTACAGGTTGCTCAAATGCTAGTTCCTAAAGGTCCTATTGTATCCGTTGTGGATAAATCTGGTAATAAGTATGTTGAAAGCTCTACCCTGGAAAAGGTTAAATACCCTGCAGCAGTACTGGTTAATGGCGGTAGCGCCAGTGCCTCAGAAATAGTGGCAGGCGCTTTAAAGGACACCAAGTCAGCTAAGCTGTTTGGCGAAAAAACCTTTGGCAAGGGCTGTGTACAGACTGTTTATCGCTTAGATGGCGAAACCGCGGTAAAAATTACAACAGCCTATTATTACACTCCTTCTGGAGTATGCATTCATAACATTGGTATTGAGCCTGATGTTAAGGTTGAGCTTCCTAAGGATTATTCAGAGGATACTCAATTAAAGGCTGCTGAAAAATATCTACAGGATTTGCTGCAAAACAAAGAGTAAAGCAAAAGCCATTGCTGCGCTTAAAACTAGGCACGGCAATGGCTTTACTTATTAAATTTAAATGTTAGGTACTTGAATACTTACAGTCCTTCAAGATATAATATAAATAGCTGTAAGTAATTTTAAAGTTTAGTTTTTATAGGAGAAGAATCATGTTTATTGACAGAGCGAGAATATATGTTGAAGCCGGCAACGGCGGGGATGGCATGAGCAGCTTCCGCAGAGAAAAATTTGTGGAAAAGGGTGGTCCTAACGGCGGCAACGGCGGTCGTGGTGGTGACGTTGTGCTCATTGCTGATAAAAATTTGAATACTCTTGTTGACTTCCGTTACAAGAGAAAATATGTTGCTAAGCGCGGTGGTCAGGGCGGTACCAAGAACTGCACTGGTGTGCGCGCTGAAACCGTATATGTAAAGGTTCCTATGGGTACCCTAGTTCGTGACGATGCTACTGGTGCTGTTATTGCTGACCTGGTTGAGGATGGTCAGGAGTATTGTGCAGCTAAGGGCGGTCGTGGTGGTAAGGGCAATGCCTGCTATGTAACCAGCACCAACCGTGCTCCGACCTTTGCTGAAAAGGGTGAGCCTGGCGAAAATCGTTGGCTCAAGCTGGAACTGAAGCTTTTAGCTGATGTTGGTCTTGTTGGTTATCCTAGTGTAGGTAAGTCCAGTATCATTGCTCAGGTAAGTGCGGCTCGTCCCGAGATTGCTGCTTACCACTTTACTACCCTGTCTCCTGTTTTAGGTGTTGTGCGTCTGGACGAGGAACGCAGCTTTGTATTGGCTGATATTCCGGGTCTTATTGAGGGTGCGCATGAGGGCATTGGCTTAGGTCATGACTTTTTACGTCACGTAGAGCGTACTAAGGTGCTGCTGCATATTGTGGACGTTGCGGGCGTTGATGGACGTGACCCCATTGAGGACTTTGATAAGATTAATAAAGAGCTGGTAGAGTACAGCGAGCGCTTAGGACGTCGCAAGCAGCTGGTAGTTGCTAACAAAATGGACCTACCTGAGGGTCAGGAAAACTTTGAGCGCTTAAAGGCTTATGTTGAAGAAAAGGGCTATGAAATTGTCAAGGCTTCTGCTGCAACTGGCGAGGGCCTGCGTGAGCTGATGTTTAAGGCTTATGATATGCTTCTTCAATACGTTCCTGAAGAGGATGAGGAGGATATTGCACGCTTTGACGAAATCGATCCTGACAGCTACGAAATTGTGGCAGGTTTGGATACTGATTGGGAGGTTAAGGGCAAGAATATTGAGCGTCTTGTTGCTATGACCAATTTTGACAATGATGAAGCATTGTATCGCTTCCAGCTTATCTGGAAACGCCTGGGTATTGACGAGGCGTTGAAGGCAAAGGGCTGCGAGGAGGGCGAAACCGTCCGTATTCGCGATATGGTATTCGAATATAAAGATAATTATTAAGACTATATACGTCCTCACTGGTGCTTTAGGGCACTGGTGGGGAGTATAATTTTTTAGTGAGGGTTTGAAGCTATGTGTATACTAGAGAGAGAAATGCTAAAAAATGCTAAACGCGTAGTTGTTAAGGTTGGTACTAGTACTATTACCTATAGCAATGGTAAGCGCAATTTTAGCCAAATTGATAGATTAGCTAGAGAGCTATCTGATTTGCAGAATCAGGGCAAGGAAATGATTCTTGTAACCTCTGGTGCAGTTGCAGTTGGTGTGGACCGTCTTGGTTTGCCAAAAAAGCCAGATACTATTCCTGGCAAGCAGGCAGCTGCAGCAGTTGGTCAGGGTGTATTAATGCATACCTATGAAAAGTTTTTTGCCGACTATGGTCAGGTAGTGGCTCAGGTGCTTTTGACTAAGACTGAATCCATTGACAGGCATCGTTATACTAACTCCAGAAATACCTTCATGGAGCTTTTAAAGCAGCGCGTTATTCCTATCGTTAATGAAAATGACGTTGTAGCCTTGGACGAGCTGAAGATTGGTGATAATGATAATATGTCTGCCCTAGTAGCAGGCATTGTGGATGCTGATTTAGTAATTATTCTTTCTGATATTGATGGCTTATACACAGCAAATCCTCAGACAAATCCAGACGCTAAGCTGGTACCATTAGTAAATGAAATTACTCCTGAAATAGAGGCAAGTGCCGGCGGTGTTGGCTCTAGCCGTGGAACAGGTGGTATGGCTACCAAGATTCAGGCAGCTAAGGCGGCTACAAGTAGTGGCATAAACATGGTTATTGCCAGTGGTACTGAGAAAAATGCTATTCCTCGCATTTTGGCAGGTGAAAGCATTGGTACGATGTTTGTTAGTCGTGAAAACAGATTACAGTTCCGCAAGCGTTGGTTAGCCTTTGGCGCTCGCATTCAAGGCAGTGTAGTGGTAGATAATGGTTGTGCTGAGGCTATACACAAGGCTGGTGGCTGCAGCGTTTTGCCTGCTGGTATTACTGCGGTAGATGGTGTTTTTGAGCCTGGCAGCACTATAAGCGTTAAAAACGCAGCTGGTCATGAGCTGGCTCGTGGTTTATCCCACTATAGCTCTGAGGAGTTGGAGCTGATTAAGGGCTGTAAATCCAGTGAAATAGAAGACATCCTTGGCCATAAAAATTATGACGAGGTTATACATCGCGATGATTTGGTAATTCTGTAAGGTGGTAATGCTATGGAAACCTATGAATTAGTAAAGATGAAGGCTATGGCTGCTAAAAAAGCAGCAGCAAAGCTGGCGGTAATTAATACTGCAGTAAAAAATCAGGCGCTGCTTGCTATGGCAGATGCTTTAGAAAAAAATCAGGATATAATTTTAGCGGCAAATGCTCTTGACATGGGCTGTGCTACAGCAAAGGGCATGAAGTCCTCTATGCTGGATCGCCTAAAGCTGACTGCTGAGCGTATTAAGGGAATGGCTGATGGGTTACGTCAGGTAGCTGCCTTGCCGGACCCTGTAGGCAATGTAGTAGGTGGCTGCACCTTGGCCAATGGTTTAAATGTAACCAAGATTCGCGTTCCTTTAGGTGTTATTGGTATTATTTACGAGGCACGCCCTAATGTTACAGCTGATGCTGCTGGACTGTGCTTAAAGTCTGGTAATGTCGTTGTTCTTAAGGGTGGCAGCGAGGCTATGGAGTCCAATAAGGCTATAGCAGCTGTTTTATCTGCAGCTGCAGAGTCTGCTGGTCTGCCTGAAGGCTGCATTCAGTTTATTGACACCAGTGACCGTCAGGCTGTTAATGATTTGATTCATATGAATGGCTTAGTGGACGTAGTAATTCCTCGCGGTGGCGCAGGCTTAATAAAGATGGTGGTTATGAATGCTACCGTTCCTGTTATTGAAACAGGTGCAGGCCTGTGTCATACCTATATTGATTCTGCAGCGGATGTGGAGATGGGCGTAAAAATCTGCATGAATGCCAAGGTGCAGCGTCCTTCTGTTTGCAATGCTATGGAAACCTTACTGGTACATAAGGATATTGCGCCTGAGTTTTTACCGCCAATGCTGGAGGCATACTTTGCAGCAGGTGTAGAAATCCGCGGCGACGAGGGCGTTCAGGCTTATAGTCCTAAGGTTGTACCTGTAACTGAAGAGGATTGGTCAACAGAGTACGGTGATTTGCGTCTTTCTGTAAAGCTGGTGGCTTCTATGGAGGAGGCAATGGAGCATATTGCTAAATATGGAACTGGTCATAGCGAATGCATTGTAACGGAAAATTATGCCAATGCACAGCTTTTCCAAAGAACAGTTGATGCTGCAGCAGTATATGTAAATGCTTCTACTCGTTTTACTGACGGTGGTGAATTTGGCTTTGGAGCTGAAATTGGCATTAGCACTCAAAAGCTGCATGCCCGTGGCCCTATGGCATTGCCTGAGCTTACTAGTACTAAATATTTAATTTGCGGTAATGGTCAGGTAAGATGATAAAATTAAACAGGACGGCTGCTTTGTGCCATGTGCATTGAGCGGTCGTCCTTTTGTATGGAGCTGCTAATAAATTTCACATTTTCTTATGTGAAAGGTATATGCTTTATAGAAAAAATTTGATATAATGAATAAGATTGTAAAGCTTGGAAAAGCTGTGTAGAATGAGGTAATTGGAGGGAATTTCTTTGGAAGAAATATATCGCGAGACAACTGAAACTAGCTGGGATAGAAAGATTATTGCCGGCATTGCTTTGATTTTAATTGGCTGTCTGTTTGTTTATGAATGGAGCAGCTATCAAGAGACAGGTCATCTGGTAATTGTAGGCTGGGGTATCGATTTGTGCCTGCTGTGCCTGTGGATCTGGCGTGTAATGTTTAAATATACTCTGATTCTTTATAAGGAGCAGAAGCTGGAGGTTATTAGCCACGGCATGGGCATTAAACGCAGCTATATGGTTGATTTGACTCGTACTGAGAGCTTTACTAATCGTTATGTGAAGAGCTTCTTCCGTAAAACCAAAATCAGCCACTACATTCACCGCTACAATTCTTTGGATGGCAATCAACAACGACTGTTGGTATTTACCGAGGGCAAAAAGAACAAGCTCGCTGGCCTGATTTTCAAGTGCAGCGATGAGTTTGTTAAAAAGCTGCGTCGTCAAATGCCTGACAAGTATATTGAACTGTAAAGTAAGACTATTGAGGAGGTAATTCCAGAGTGGAAGGTTTGGAAAATGTAGAATCTGTGGCCATTTGTGCCAGAGTTATGCAGGTTTTCTTTGGTGCATTTATTTATATTTATTTGATAGCTAAGCTGGTTGGTCCTGAAAATAAGATGGCTTGGTTCAGAAAACGTAAAAAATACACTTTCTTTAACAGACGTGGTATTTTTGGTGAGGATATCAACTTTGGTTATCCCGTTTGCTGGCAGGGTATTTTAGTATTTTTGGCAATTTACGTTGTAGTATTTGGCTTTGGCTATTGGTATGTATTTAAATTACCCTACTAAGATATAGTACACTGAGAGAGGTTTTGTAGAAGAATGGCTGAGATTAAAGGTATTGTAACAAAGGTGCAGGGCGAACGCTGCGAAATCAAGGTTGATAAAACCAATAGCGAGCTGAAGAACCTGCCTAAGTATCTGGACTGCTGGAATCCTATTAATGCTAAACCAGGTAACATTGTTGGCGCAGAATATCGCGACCTGGAGAAAACCAAGGCTAACATGATTGTTTATGGTCTGCCTGTTGCAGGTGTGTTGGCAGGTGTGGCTTTTGGTCACAGTCTGGCAACCTTCTTCCATATGGATAGCCTGTACTTTATGATTGGCGGCGTAATTCTTTGGCTTATCGTAACCACCTACTATGCTCGTATTTTTAAGCGCGACGCTGTTCGTAATGGCAGACAGCCCGTTGTTTATGAGATTGAAGTAGAGAAAATGGTTATCGATATGGGTGATTAATTGTTAAGGAGCTTGTAGAAAATGCAGGTTGTTTTAGCATCTGCCTCTCCCCGTAGGCTGGAGCTTGTTTCTCAGCTAGGATGGGAGGCAAAGGTTTATCCTTCCGCCTTTGAGGAAGTTGGGGGAGTGGCCTCCGAAGCAGAAGAGGTTGTGCTGGCTAATGCCCTTGGAAAGGGACGTTGGGTAGCAGAGCAGCTTGGTGATGAGCTTCCTGTTATTGGAGCTGACACCGTAGTTGTAGTAGACAATGTAATATTGGGCAAGCCTAAGGATGCGGCTGAGGCTGCATTGATGCTTAAGCGTCTTTCAGGGCGAGAGCATCAGGTTATGACAGGTGTGGCAGTTTTCTATAAGGGCAAAACCTTGGCACGCGTAGGTGTGACTAAGGTGTTTTTCCGTAGCCTGACAGAGTCTGAGATTGATAGCTATGTAGCAACTGGTGAGCCACTGGATAAGGCCGGCGCCTATGGTATCCAGGGCAAGGGAGCTATTTTAGTAGATAAAATTGATGGCTGCTATAACAATGTTGTTGGTTTGCCTTTGACCATGATGTACACGATGTTTAAAGAATTAGGAGTGGAGCTAGACGGATAATACTGTTGGCAGTATAAAACGGAGCAGTACCAAAAATTTTAAACATATGCGGGATATTCCCGCTGATGACAGACCTAGGGAGAAAATGCTTCTGCGTGGAGCTGCGGCTTTAACAGATGCAGAGCTTCTAGCAATTTTGCTGCGTACAGGAACTGCTGAGAAATCAGCTCTTGATATAAGCAGCGAAATGACGGCCAATGGCGGTTTATATAATTGCCTGGCCAAGGTTACAGATATTAACGAATTAACTCAAATCAAGGGACTTGGTAAGGCCAAGGCTGCTACTGTATTGGCAGCTTTAGAGCTGGGGCGCAGATTGGCGTCGGCAAAGCCCTTGGAAAAGGTTCACTTAAGTGGTCCTAAGCAGGTGGCAGATTATTTGATGCCACGACTTAGGTATGCCACTAAGGAACATTTTATGGCGGTATTTTTAAATACCAAGAACAGAATAATTGGCGAAGAAATTATTTCCGAAGGCACCCTGACAGGCTCGCTTGTACATCCACGTGAGGTTTTTCAGCCTGCTATCTTAAGACATGCTGCGGCTTTAGTAGTAGCTCATAATCATCCATCTGGGGACCCACATCCTAGTAGAGAGGATAGAGAGCTGACAGCAATGCTTTATCAGGCTGGCAAGACATTGGGAATACCACTTTTGGACCATCTTGTTATTGGTGACGGAATTTATTATAGCTTTCAAGAGAATGGAGCTTTAGAAATTTAGGAGGACTGGTGGAATTGAACTTTAAATTTCCCAACTTTAGTTTTTTAAATAGTATGTCCAACGATATGGGTATAGATCTGGGCACTGCAAATATCCTGGTTCACTGCAAGGACAAGGGTATTATCATTCGCGAGCCCTCCGTTGTAGCAGTAGAAAAGGATACCAAAGAGGTTTTGGCCATTGGTGCAGAGGCAAAACGCATGATTGGCCGTACTCCTGGTAATATTATCGCTATCCGTCCCATGAAGGACGGCGTAATCGCTGACTATGAAATTACTCAGTCCATGCTGAAATATTTTATTAGACAAGCAATGAGCGCAAGAAGTGTTGTTCGCCCTCGTATTTTAGTAGGCGTTCCCTCCGGTGTTACCGAGGTTGAAAAACGTGCAGTAATCGATGCTACTATCGAGGCTGGCGCTCGTGAAGCCTATCTTATTGAAGAGCCCATGGCTGCAGCTATTGGTGCAGGTTTGCCTGTACAGGAAGCAACTGGCAGCATGGTTGTTGACATTGGCGGCGGTACCTGTGAGGTAGCCGTAATTTCTCTTGGCGGTATCGTTGTAAGCAAAAGCGTGCGTACTGGTGGTGATACCATTGACAAGGCTATTGCTCAATATATCCGCAAAACCTTCAATATGTTCATTGGTGAACGTACTGCTGAAAATATTAAAATTGAAATTGGCACTGCTATGCCTGTAGAAAATCCTACTGTTATGGAGGTGCGCGGACGTGATCTTCTGAGTGGTCTTCCTAGAAGCATTCAGGTAAATGCTAATCACGTTTGCGAGGCTGTAGAAGAGCCTATCAGCACTATTGTTGATGCAGTAAGAAATACTTTGGAGCGTACTCCTCCCGAGCTTTCTGCAGATATTATGGATCGTGGTATTGTTATGACAGGTGGCTCCTCCATGCTGCGTAATTTGGACCGTCTTATTTCCAGAGAAACTCAGATGCCTGTTTTTGTATCTGACGAAGCACTGAATTGTGTTGCACTGGGTACTGGTATTGCAGTAGAAAATATTGATATTTACCGTAAAGGCTTTATGACCAGCAAATAAGCTGTTATAGACTTTCCGGTCTCCGGTTCACTTAATCGGATAATAAAGGTAAAAAGATGAGCAAAAAAAGTATGCTTTACATACTGTTTGCATTCATTATGCTAGGGATGCTGGCCTTAGCTGTTTCAGGCAAGAGCCGTTTTCCTATGGTTAACAAAGCAGTTTCCTTTGTCGTTCTGCCCATGGAAAACGGCCTTACTTCTTTAGGACACGCTGGCGATGATATCCGTGGCTACTGGAAGGCTTTAACAGTATTGCAAAGTGAAAATGAAGAATTAAAAAAATCTAATGAAGAGCTACGTTATGCTAATATTCATATGGCATCTATTTATGCTGAGAATCAACAGCTGCGCAGTCTTCTTGATTATAAGGAACAGCATCGTTCTCAAAATGTAGTTGCAGGCAAGATTATTGCTCGTAATTATGGTGATTTGCGTGACTGCGTTTATATTGATATTGGTGCAGATAAGGGCATCAAGGTTAATCAGGCTGTTGTTAATGGTGGTCTGATTGGCGTTGTAGACGAGGTTTATGATGATTATTCCAGAGTATTGCTTTTGACATCTGCTAATTGTCGTGTTGGTGCACGTGTATTACGTAGTGACTCTAGAGCTGTCGGTGTTGTAGGTGGTCATAGTGTTTCTAAGGGACAGCTTATTCTTGAGCATGTTTATCGCGAAGCAAGCATTAAGGAAGGCGATGTAATCGTTACTAATGGCTATAGCGGTAACCATCCTGCAGATATTATTATCGGTACAGTAAAGGAAATTCGTATGGATGACGTAGGCCTTTTACAGGAGGCTAAGGTTGTTCCCATTGCGGATATTGCAGATGTAGAGCATGTGCTGGTAATTACTGGCTTTACCCCAGAACCGAAAATTGACTTTGCTAGGCAAGGAGGACGAGCACAATGAGGAGACTGATTTGGCCCGTCCTATTTCTGTTTCTTTTAGTTATACAGGGTGCTAGCTCTGTGTTTTATTCTGGATGGTTATCCTTTGACCTGCCTTTAATTGCTGTATATTGCTATGCCCTCCTAAATGGCAGCAGCTTGGGTGGTTTAGCCGGCTTTGGTGTGGGCTTTTTGCAGGATGCAATGACTGTAGGTGTTTTTGGCTTTCATATGCTTACACGCACCTTTACAGGTTACATTGTTGGTGACTCCAAGGAAAAAATTTTTAAGGAAAAATATAAGCTGCATTTGATAGCTGTTGGTAGTATTAGCGCTATAATACGTTTCATTTATTGGTGGATAGAGGTAATCCGCAGTGGTGGACGTTGGGGCCTGTTTATGGATTTTATTTGGGCTAGCGTGGGCTATTGCCTGGGAAATATGCTGCTTGTAATACCTATGTTCTTTGCCTTAAAAATAATTGACAAATGGACAAAGAAGAATGATATTAATTATTAACTTGTAGAAGGGAGAACAATATGCTTAATAAACATAATCTATATAGATTGCAGACCATGATGGTTCTGTGTATTATGCTATTTGTTGTTCTCCTAGGTCGTTTAGTATATCTACAGCTTTGGCGCGGAGATTATTATAGCAAGCAGTCTGATGGTAATCGTTTGCGTCAGTCTAGAATTATTGCGCCTAGAGGACTTATATTGGATAAGGATGGCAAGGAGCTGGTAAATAATTTGCCAGGATATGCTGTTTCCTTGCAAAAGCAGACAGAATATGACCAGGAGATGCTGCAAAGGCTTAGCATTCTGATTGATATGCCCCTGGATAAAATTCAGGAGCGTATAAAAGAGAGCCGTAACTACTATGAGCCTGTGAGACTAAGAAATAATTTGCCTCCGGACATAGTGACTAAAATTGAAGAGCAGCGTCGTAATCTTCCTGATGTGCTTTTGGAGATTCAGCCTATTCGTACCTATCCCTATAAGGAGCTGGCGGTTCATGCCTTAGGCTATGTAGGTGAGGTAAGCTCCTATGAGATTGAAAATAAGCTTTTTAATGTACCACAAGGTAGTATTGTAGGTAAAGCTGGTATAGAAAAAAGCTATGATAAATATCTGCGCGGTACTGACGGAGCTTTTATGGAGGAGGTTGACGTTGCTGGCAATGTAGTTCAGCACTTTGAATCTCTAAAGCCTGTTCCAGGAAAGAATTTAAAGCTGACCTTGGACTTGCGTTTGCAATCCTCCTTAGAAAAATTTACAGACCAGCATTTGAGCGATTTGCGTCGCTATGGTATTGCGCCTGAGGCACGCGCTGCGGCAGTAATAGCACTTGATCCTCGCAGCGGTGCTGTAAGGGCAATGGTCAGCAGACCTGCTTATGACCCTAATCTATTTGTTAATGGTATTTCTTCTAAGGATTGGGAAAAAATAAATAATGACAGAAACCATCCTATGAATAATAAGGTTATCAGCGGTGAATATCCCCCTGGTTCCACCTTTAAGATTGTTACAGGTAGTGCTGCCTTTGAATTGAACAAAGTAAAAGTTGACGAGCTCATTTATGATGGTGGCCATCATCCACTGGTTCCTACAATGGGTAATGCAGGTGGCGAGGTGCTTGGCTGGCTGGACTTTATTAAAGGCTTGGCAATGTCAGATAACGTTTATTTTTACGAGCTTGGTTATCGTGTAGGTATTGATAATATTGCTAAATATGCACGTATTTACGGCTTTGGTAAGCCTACTGGTATTGACTTGGAGGGAGAAAGCAGTGGTCTGGTAGCCTCTAAGCAGGTTAAACGTGATATTTGGAATGAGGATTGGCGTTTAGGTGATACCTTTAACGCAGCCATTGGTCAGGGCTTTAACCTAGCTACTCCTATTCAGCTGGCTATGATGCTTAGTATTGTTGCTAATGGTGGTACTCAGTATCAGCCGTATCTTGTAGATTCTATTTTAAATGCTGATGGAACTGAATATGCTAAGGCTGAGCATGGCAAGCCTAAGCGTATTGATATTTCGCAGCAAACTATCGACTATATGCGTATGGGTATGAGTGCTACTACTCAGGAGGGTGGTACTGCTTCCTACTTTAATGCTCTGCCTCGTAAGATTGCAGGTAAAACAGGTACTGCAGAAAACTCTCATGGACGTGACCATGGTCTATTTGTTGCCTATGGACCAGTGGAGGACCCTGAGCTAGTTGTAGTTTGTATTGTCGAACAGGGTGGCTATGGCTCTAGTGCAGCGGGCCCCATTGTTTATAAGGTTTTTGAGGAATATTTCCGCGAGCGAGGCTGGATGCCTGAAGAGGAGCCGGAAACAGCTCCTACAGCGGCACCAGCTCAGGAGCCTGCTTCAGCAGCTGTGGAGGAAAAGAACGCAGCCCCAACTAAGAAAAGTCAAGGCAGCTCTAAGAAAAAGGAGCCTGCTGTAGTTGAAGAACGCAGCTTTAAGGGTTCTAAAAATGATTAATGAGTAGATTAATTACGCTTGTAAAAGCAGAAAGGAGACCAGCTTGGGGATTAAACGTGTTTTAAGAAATATTGACTGGTGGCTGGTTTTTGCTGTACTAATGCTTATGGGTATAGGACTAGGACTGGTTGATAGTGCTACCCATTCCTTTGCTATGAGCACTGGCAAGGCTTGGCACGTGCAAAGACAGAGTATGTTTATGGCCTTTGCTATGCTATTAGTAACAGCATCTTTAGCTTTTGACTATAGAGTGCTAAAAAATTATGCAACCAAGATTTATATTTTTAATCTGATTCTGCTGCTTGCTGTAATGTTCTTCGGTCATACCCAGCTAGGTGCTCAGCGTTGGATTCAGATAGGTCCTATTTCTTTTCAGCCCAGTGAATTTGCCAAGGTAATGCTTATTATTTGCTTGGCAAGCTTTATGGAAAAGCGTATTGAATGGCTAGAAACCTTTAAGGATTATTTACCTGTTTTTGGTTACATATTAGTTCCGTTTATTTTAGTTTTAAAGCAGCCTGATCTAGGTACATCCTTGACCTTTATTGCTATTTTGATTGGCATGATTTTTGTCAGTGGCTTTAAATATAAGTGGTTCTTTAGTATGGGCATGCTTTTTACGGTGTGTCTGCCGGTTTTTTGGATGATTTTAAAGGATTACCAAAAAAATAGAATTCGTGTATTTTTAAACCCCGAGCTGGACCCCTATGGCAGCGGCTATCACGTAATCCAGTCCAAGATTGCTATTGGTAGTGGCGGGCTATTAGGTAAGGGATGGTTTGAGGGAACTCAAAGTCAGCTGAACTTTTTGCCAGAGAACCATACGGACTTTATTTTTGCCGTTGCTGGTGAAGAATTTGGTTTTATAGGCTGTGCTCTTATTTTGCTGCTGTATCTGATTATTATTTGGAGAGGCATTGCAATTGCCATTGATGCTGAAGATGATTTTGGCACTCTTTTGGCAATTGGTGTAACCAGTATGTTTATGTTTCACATTATGGTTAACGTGGGCATGACTATTGGTATTATGCCTGTAACCGGCGTACCCCTGCCGTTTTTAAGCTATGGCGTCAGCTCACTTACAACAAATTTGATGCTGGTAGCTATTTTACTAAATATTAAGGTTGGCACGAAATCATTACGATTTTAAGGAGGATATATGGAGAAGGAATTGACCATTGATATATTAAGCAGCGTACAAAAGCCTGCCCGCTACACTGGCGGTGAATTTGGCAGCATTGTAAAGCCTGCTGAAGAAGTAGAAGCAACTATTGCTCTTGCTTTCCCTGATGTATATGAGGTTGGCATGAGCTATTTGGGCTTTAAAATTTTATACCATCTGCTGAATAAACAAGAGGGTGTGGCTGCAGAGCGCGTATACGCTCCGTGGATTGACATGGAAGCAAAAATGCGTGAACGTAATATTCCTTTGCGTACATTGGAAACTGAAAAACGTTTATGCGATTGCGATATTGTAGGCTTTACTCTGCAATATGAGCTGAGCTATACTAATATCCTCAATATGATGGATTTAGGCGGCATTCCTGTACTTGCCGCAGACCGTACCGACGAGCATCCCTTTGTCATTGTAGGTGGTCCCTGCGTGTTTAACCCAGAGCCCTTAGCTGACTTCATTGACTTTGCTATTATTGGTGAAGGCGAAGAGGTTATGCAGGAGCTGATGGAATGCTACAAGGCGTGGAAACGCAACGGTCGCACTGGTGGTCGTCAGGGCTTCTTGAACGAGGTAGTTAAGATTAAGGGCATCTATGTTCCTTCTTTCTACGAGGTAAGCTATAACGAGGACAATACTGTTGCTGCTGTGCGTCCTATACGTGAGGATGCTCCTGCAACTGTAGAAAAACGCGTTGTAATGGATATGAACACCATTGATTTCCCTGATGCTCCCATTGTTCCCTTTGGTGAAATTGTTCATGATAGAATTATGCTGGAGCTGTTCCGTGGCTGCAGCAGAGGCTGTCGTTTCTGTCATGCAGGTATGGTTTATCGCCCCGTACGTGAGCGTCGTCCTGAGGTTTTAAAGGAGCTTGCTCGTAAGCTGGTTGATAACACCGGTTATAATGAAATCAGCCTTGTATCCTTAAGCAGTGCTGATTATTCCTGCTTAGCACCTATGGTTCATGATATGATTGAAGAGTTTAAGGACGAGCGTGTAAGCGTTTCTTTGCCGTCCCTGCGTATTGATAGCTTTAGCGTAGATATTGCCAAGGAGGTACAGGCAGTACGTAAAAGTGGTTTGACATTTGCTCCTGAAGCAGGCAGCCAAAAAATGCGTGATGTAATCAATAAAGGCGTTACTGAAGAGGATTTGATGAACGCTGTTGGAGCAGCCTTTGAGTCTGGCTGGAGCGGTGTTAAGCTGTACTTTATTATTGGCCTGCCCTTTGAAACTGATGAAGATGTACTGGCAATTGCTGATTTGGCTAAAAAGGTACAATATAAATACTATGAGGTTACAGGTAAACGTGGCTGCCGTGTTACTGTAAGTGCATCCTCCTTTGTTCCTAAACCGTATACTGCTTTCCAATGGTTTGGCCAAAATGATTTAGAAAATATTCGTCGTAAGCAATTCCTGCTGAAGGATGCGCTGAAGGTTAAAAATATTACATTCCAATACCATGATGCTAAGACTGGCATTATTGAAGCTGTCTTTGCCCGTGGTGACCGCCGTGTAGGCAAAGCACTCTTAAATGCTTGGAAGAATGGTGCTCGTTTTGATGGCTGGAGCGATTGCTTCTCCTATGAGGCATGGCTGGAAGCTATTGCTCAGGCTGGTTTGGATAAAGATTTCTATGCTTCTCGTGAGCGTAGTCAGGATGAAGTATTCCCCTGGGAGCATGTACAACCTGGTGTTGCACGCCGTTTCCTGTGGAATGAATGGCAAAAGGCACAAGCACAGCAGCTTACTCACGACTGCCGTCGCAGCACCTGTACAGGCTGTGGCGTATGCCAAAAGCTGGGCGTAAATATTATGGATTTTAAAGGGGAGGTTAAGGAATAATGAAAATTCGTCTGCAAATTACTAAGGACCGTGATATTCGTTTTATCTCCCATTTGGAATATTCCAGAACCATTAGTCGTGCGATTCGTCGTGCTAAGCTGCCTGCAGCATACTCTGAGGGCTTTAACCCTCATTTGAAGTTTTCTTTAGCATCTGCTCTTGGTGTTGGTGTAGTAAGCTATACTGAATTTGTTGAAATTGAGCTGGCAGAGCCTGTAGAGGTAGAAGCAGCTGCCAGAGCCTTGAGTAAGGCTCTGCCTCGTGGTATCCGTGTTATTGCTGCTGATGCTGTAGAAACCCACCATACTGCACTTATGGCGCAGGCTGCAGGTGCAGAGTATCGTGTAACCCTGCCCTATGATAAAGATATTTCTGCTGCTGTTGCAGATTTCAATGCTAAAGAAACCTTAACCTTTAAAAAGGCTGCACCTAAGAAAAAGGATAAGGTTAAGGAAATTGACGTTAAATTTTATATTCCTAAGCTGGAAACAGAACTTGTTGACGGCAACACAATCTTTAAGTTTGAGTGCAAAATTACTGCCACAGGAAGCATGAAGGCTGTAGACCTTCTTAATGCTTTAAACGAGACCTATGATTTACAGCTGCCTGTAGAAATGGCAGATATTGAGCGCTTGCGCCTCTATCGTATGAGCAAGGATGGTCAACGCCAATTACCTATGCTGATGAATAACGCTGTAACTTTGTAAGAAAAAATACAAATAAAAAGCAAGTAGCCCTCTCTGTTAATTCGGAGAGGGCTACTCACTTTATGGAAAGGTTAATGAATGGAGAGCTATTTTATACGCACTTCAATCTTGTAAATATATTCATTTGTATTATCTGTTAGCCAATAATTTTTGTTTATTTATCATAATAAATTGCAAGCTTTAATAAAAATATCTTGACAATCTAGTGCCTATATAGGATATTATAACATAAATAGTAAATAATTCAAATAGAATTCATTACTTACTCTAATTATAGTAAAGAATAAGATTAACTAATAGCTTTTGTTGTATTGGTGTATAATTAAAAGACTATATTTCCCTATCCTTACTCTATTTTGAAAGAAGGTGCTCTATGACCTATAAATTAAAACGCTTAGCAGGATATTTATTGGGCTTTGCTTTATTTTATGCTCCATTGGCTTTTTTGCCTAAATTAGTTTATTACTTTTTATATGGCAAATGGCTTGATGTGACGGTGCATAGCATGTGCTTTCGTATACCATTAGAGCATCTTTTAGATGGCACTATTTTACGTTTTTCACCTGTCAGCGTTGGTGCTATGGTGGCTTTACTATTAATAGCCTTCTTTTTTGGTCCTGTTTTCTGTGGCAGGCTGTGTCCTGCAGGAGCCTTTACAGAATGTTTTAGCTATGTCGTACCAGACCGTTTAAAAATTGATTGGAGCATGCATGTTGATATTGCACCTATAAGGTATGGCATGTTGACAGGATATTTGTTGCTGCCATTTTTTGCAGGTGTAGTGGCATGCTCCTATTGCAATTATTATGTTTTTGATTTGCTGACTAATTTTTACATGCGAGGATATTTTGTAGCCTTTAACACCAGTTTGTTACTCAACTTGTTGCTGTGGTTAGTATTTTTAGGCTTATTTACTAAGGGCGGACGTGGCTACTGTAATTTTTTATGTCCTGTAGGAGCGGCGCAAAACCTTATGCATTATTTTGGTAATAAGATTGGCATTGGTTATTCTGTTCAGGTTAATAGAGATAAATGTATTGGATGTAGTAAATGTGCTAATAGCTGTCCTATGACTTCTATAATAGTGAAGGATGGCAAGGCTAAGACATCACTACATAATTGTATTATTTGTGGTGAGTGTATGCATAATTGTCCGGTAAAGGCTATTAGCTATAGGAGGAAGCAGCATGAAGAATAGGCTGATTAATTATTTGGCAGGTATTGGAGTTCCTCTAGGTGCATTTGGAGCTGGTGCAGGCTGTACAGGTGTATGTGGCAGCTGTCGTTTGAGCTGTGCTCCAGGTATTTTTGCGGTGCTGGTTTTGACAGGCAATATGCTGTATAAAAAATGGAAGGCAAGGACGGAACAATGCCATGGCTAAAATTGGTAAGAAGCAAATCATATCTTTTATATTGTCCGTTGCAGTAATGTTTGTGTTATATGGCATAAAGCAAGAAAATGCCCATGATAGATATTTTCTTAAGGTTAATCTTGATAAGCAGCCGCAGCAGGAGCTGGTAATTGATATGGGTAAGCAAGGCTTGTTAAAACGTTTGCTGCAGCCAAATAAAATGACAATATATCTAACCTGTAAAACTAAGGCTAAGGATGTAAGCTGCAGTATAGAGAATATTGATTGCCTGCTTTCACAAAGCAGTAAAAAAGGCCCCTGGAAGGAGCTGCCTAAGGGAGCCGTACTAGAGGAGGCTTTTGGTACATTGCCTCTAAATATGGAAATTACTTTGCCCAAGGAGTATTTGGACAAGTATTTAATAGACGAAGGCAGCATAAGGTTTTATTCTCATGATAAGCTGCATCACGAAATAAATCTTAAATTTATTGATTCTAGAAATAAAGAAGAATAGTAGACTATAGATAGAATTTCATTAATAATATGTGGCAAGCAAGGATTGAAAAGATTATGACTAAGATTAATAAAAAGTAGGGTTAATGGATTAATTATAAGATTACAGCAACAAATATTTGAAGATATTTGTGATAAATAATGTTTACAAATTATTGCTGTATAGGCTATAATCATTTCAAACACTCATAAGGAGGATAATCATGAAAAAAGTTGCAATTTTGCGTTGTTTAAAAACATCTGCTTCCTGCTCTGGAGCAGGCTGCCTGCGTGCGTTGTTTGATAAAGAAAAAGGCTTTGCAAAATATGGCGAAGAGGAGCTGCGCCTGATGGCTATGTGGACCTGCAATGGTTGCGGTGCCTCTATGCTTGAAAATCAGGAGGGCGTTCGCAAGAAAATTGAACGTATGAAAAAGCTGGAGATAGATGTGCTGCATTTAAGTAATTGTACTAGCAAAAAAGATGCTGAGGGTGTAAAGCATTTGTGCCCAACTATTAAGGCTATTGCCGAGGAGCTAAAGGCTGCTGGCATTGATATTGAACAGGGAACCCACTAATGCATATTTTTAGTATTGCTTTAGGAGGAGCCTTGGGGGCAGTAAGTCGTTACTATTTTGGTAATGTTATTAGTCGTATGATTGGCGGCGCCTTGCCCTACGGAACCTTTTCTATAAATGTTATAGGCTGCTTTTTTATGGGACTGTTGATGACTTTGATTATTGAACGTAATTTACTGCCGGCGGAGTGGCGCCTATTTTTATGCGTAGGCTTTTTGGGCGGCTTTACAACTTTTTCTTCCTTTGGCTATGAGGCGCTTATGCTTTTGCAGGAAGATCGTTATGCTGTTGCGCTGGCCTATATGGGTGGCAGTATGTTTTTGGGACTTATAGCCGCAGCTTTAGGCGTTGTACTAGCTAAGGCGTTATAAAATTTTATAGCTTAATGGAGGCTGCACTGATGAACGGTGCAGCTTTCTTTTTATCCGTAAATGCGTCACTATAATTAAAGTGCTTATTGATACTAAATTTACTAAATGAAAAACAAGAAAATTTAAGATATTTTTAAATTACAACAAACAATGCTATCTAGAATAAAATGATGTATTTTATTGTGTTTTAAAATAAAAACTATTACTGGTATAAATTTATGGCAATAAAATAGTATTTGTAATTTTGGTGCTACTGTGAAATATTCTTGACTTTTTTTTGACACAAATGTTATACTACACAAAGTGATAATTTGTATTGATTATTGCTGAATTTAAATAGCTAAAACAATCAGGTGCATTAAATGCTTAATAGGGAAGTAGGTGTGATTCCTACGCTGTCCCGCAGCTGTAATGTGGAGCAAGCTTCTTCTATGTCACTGGGAAACTGGGAAGACGAAGCGAGCGATGATACAGAGCCAGAATACCTGCCTTATTGTTACGCAATAATTCCTGCGACGGACGGGAAGGCGATTATAGGTAGGCTAGGTGTGTCTATTTTTGTGTTTTGCGCCCTTCTGTGATATGCAGAAGGGCTTTTTATATGCAATTTTAAATTCTCTATGCAAGCGAAACACGGCCAGCTCGGTAGAGAGAATTTGAAAAATAAAGAAAGAAAAAAGGTGTTTGTAAATGTTCAAAGGTAAGAAAAGTTTAGCAATGGCAGTATTCTGTGCCGTTGCAAGCGTTGGCTTTGTTGCTAACGTTCATGCAGAAGAGTTAGATAATAAGGTTCCTCTTACATTTGCTCTCGATACGATGGTTGTAGAGGCACAAAGAGATGCTTTGCCGGGTGGATTTCTGTCTAGAGAAGGTAATCTTGGCAGATTAGGTAATAAGGATATTATGGATGTTCCGTTTACCCAAACAAGTTTTACTAACAAAACTGTTACTACTTACAACAATCCTAGTGCTCAATTGACTAATGTTTTGGTTAACACTCCATCTGTAAAGAGCAGTAGTTATACCTTGTATAATGACTTTTCCATTCGTGGTTTGGGAATGACTGGTTATAATCTTTATGTAAATGGTGTACCTGGTATGTTTACTCAGTCTACTATTCCTACAGATTTTGCTGAACGTGTAGAAATTATTGCTGGTCCTGCAATGGGTTTCAATGGTACCACTACTCGTCAATCAGCAGGTGGTTTAGTTAATATGTATACTAAACGTGCTGGTGAAGAAGATGTTACCCGTTTCACTCAAACCTTCTCTGGAAGTTCTTCTTGGGGAGAACGACTAGACATTGGCAGACGCTTTGGACGTAATGATGAATGGGGTATTCGTGTTAATGCACAAAATACTCAAGGTAAAGAATTGAAAGGTGTTGGCGAAGAGCTGACCAATAGAGATATTTTTATCAACATAGACCATCATGATGCTAATAGTAAGACAAATTTATTTGGTGGTTATAGTTATTCTAAACTTGATCATTCTATGCGTTGGTTCCAATTTACTAGCGGCGTAAGCAGTCTTCCTGATGCTCCAGACAATAAAATGAATTATGCTTACAAAGGTCAAGGCGCTACTCTTGATAGATGGATGGCAGTATTGAATCATGAGCAAAAGGTAAATGATGAATTGACAGCATTTGTAAATGCAGGTTTCTCTAGATATGATTTATCTAGAAATATTACTGGTCGTGCTAGTGAACCTTATAAGGTTATCAATAATAAAGGGGACTTTGAATCTGTTGATAGAGATGGTCCTCTTGCGTTAACCAACTATTATGCTGAAACTGGTATTAAAGGAGAGGTTTACCTTGGTGAAGTAAAAAATAACATTGTTCTTTCTATTGATAAAAGTTGGTGTACACAGTGGAGTGGTAGCGGTAACAAGCCTAGCGCTTATGCAGGTAATATTTATGAAGGTCGTTTAGATAATTTCAATCCTGATTTGGGTACCAATAGTTATTCTAAGAATAGTTATAATCAATATTGGGGTATTGCTTTAGTAGACACCCTTGAATATGGTAAAGCACAATTGATGTTGGGTGTACATAATCAACATTCTGAAGTAGAGTCATACAAGTCTGATGGTACTGTAAAGAGCAATATTAGCAGCAGTGCTACCTCTCCCTTGGCTGGTTTTATCTATAAGCCTACTGAAGAAGTTGCTTTTTATGCAAGTCATACAGAAAGCTTTGGTGGTGGTGCCGCTGTAACTAATGATAAATACACCGGCAATAAGGGTGCCATTCTTGATCCTGCTAAAACAAAGCAGAATGAAATTGGTGTGAAGTATGAAAACGCAGGTGTTCTGACTACTTTGAGCATTTTTGATATTAAAAAAGCAGGTACTATGGATGAAGAGATAGATGGCAAATTGTATTGTCTGCAAAATGCGGAAGATGAGTACAAAGGTGTTGAACTTTCTGTAAATGGTAAATTGGCTGATAAATGGAATATTATGGGTGGCTTGATGTATCTTGACGCTGTTCATAATAAGACAACAGATGGGAAATATGATGGTGACAGAATTGCCGGTGCATCAAAATGGAATGGTGTTTTGAGTATGGAGTATGTTGCCGATGAAGATTTTTCTGTTATTGGTAGAGCGTTGTATAATGGTTCCTCCGAAATTAACAACGGAAAATTAAAGGTTCCTTCTTATATGACATTCGATATGGGTGTACAATACAAAACTAAAGTTAATACTGTGCCTGTAACATTGAGCGCAATGTGCTATAACGTGTTTGATAAAGATTATTGGCAAGCTCAGTCTGGAACTAATTATCTGGCATTAGCAAATCCACGGACCTTTATGGTGTCTGCTCAATTTGATCTGTAAGCTATAGTGGGAGAGGTTTTAAAGCCTCTCCCTATGTTTTAGTGAAGGATATTTATTATATGGATACTAAAAAAATTATTTCGTTTATTCTTGTTTTATTCTTAAGTATGGGACTTGTTTGGTATTGCTTTGATAGGCAACCAGAAAAAAGTATCTCATCTGGAAAAATCCAGTTTTATGATGGTATTGGTCGTTTAGTGGAGCTTGATAAGCCATTACAGCGTGTTGTTGTTGCTAATGCATATAATACTGATATGACTGAGCTGATTGTGGCTTTAGGTTGCTTGGATAGAATCGTAGGTGTTGATCAAAATATTCTTTGGAATAACGAAGCCTTTAAAAACAGATTTACCAAGGACCAGCTTGTTTGCACTCGTGAGAGTATTGTAATTAACTACGAAAAGGTTGTTGAACTTAAACCTGATGCTTTAATAATTTCAAGTAAGGGAAGTTGGTATGATGCTCAAGAAAAATTATCTAATTTTGGCATAAAAGTTATAGTGCTTGATACACATAATCTGGAAAATTTTGAAATAAACTGCCAGGTTTTAGGCAAAGCTTTTGGTAAGGAAAAGCGTGCTAAAGAAATCGTAGACTATTTTGGCGGGCAGCTAGAGTACGTTAAAAGACAATTGGCCAAGATTGAAAATAGAAAAAAAGTATATTTTGAGTGTGGTGGACCAGGTGCTACTACAATGCCTGGAAGTTATTTTTATAGTCTTGTTAAATATACAGGCGGAATTAATATTATGGAAGATGCTGTAGAGAGGCATATTACTGCGGAAGCGGTTATCTTACGTAATCCGGACGTTATCGTAAAGATGTCTGATAGAAGATGGAAATATTCCTATAAGCCACCTACTGTAGAAGAGCATAAGCTGATTAAAAAAGATATAACTTCTCGTCCTGGTTGGGATGAGATTACAGCAGTTAAAAATGATGATATCTTCCAGTTGTCATATTTTTCTCATTGTGGTGCGTCCAAAATAATAGGCGTATTGTATGTAGCTAAGTATTTATATCCTGAATATTTGCCAGACTTACATCCTGAAGCCGTTTTTAAGAAATGGCTAACAGAATATTTGCAATTGGACTATGTGCCAGGACACACATATCCTTCTATGACTTTAGATTATTGAGGTTGAAAATGGAATTAGAAGCAAAATATAGAGAGTATAAAAGAAAACAGATTCTAAAGATTTCTGGTATGGCTTTAATAGTGGTAATGGTTGCCTTAATTTGCCTAACTTATGGTACTGAGAGTAATCTTGTGTCAGGATTTAGAGCAATTATTAATTATGCTGTAGGGAATGGCTTTTGTGAGGAAGCAGCAGCTGTTGATAAAGTGTTGGTATTTTTGCGCTTGCCACGTATTTGTTTGGCGATTATGGCAGGTATAGGGCTTGCTGTTTCTGGACTTATGATGCAGTCTGTTACACGCAATTTCTTGGTCAGCCCATTTACACTAGGTGTATCATCAGCGGCAGCTTTTGGAGCTTCTTTATGTATAGTTTTTGGCAGTGCAACTATTTTTCTAAAAGATGCTTTCATCATAGGAAGTGCGTTTTTATCTTCGCTACTTAGTATTTTAGTCGTCTTTGTAGTTGTTAATAGAATTGGTATAACTGCCAATTCTATTATTCTTGTTGGTATTGCACTTAACTATTTCTTTTCTGCAATGACTGCTTCTTTGCAATTTTTTGCTCAGGAAAATAAATTAGCGGCTGTTGTACAATGGACATTTGGTACCTTCAATAGAGCGAATTGGCATGCTGTTATAGTTATAGGTTTTGTAATTGCAATTGGTTGCATTGTTGCTTCGCAGTTTTTTTTGAAGTGGAATGCAATGGCTTCTGGTGATGATGAAATGGTTAAAAGCTTGGGCTTGAGTCCAGAACGATTGAGGGCTCAAACCATGTTTTTATCAGTATTAATTACTGCAACTGTTATCAGTTTTACTGGTGTTATTGGTTTTGTTGGACTTATAGCACCTCATATGGCAAGAATGCTTGTTGGTAGTGACCATACCTATCTTTTTCCTATGACGGCAGGTCTTGGTGCTGTACTGCTACTTACCGCTGACGCTATTGGTAAATTTGCTCTTTATCCTGTAAATGTGCCGGTTGGTATCGTGGTATCTTTTATCGGTGTACCTATATTTATTAATTTGATTCTTAAAACTAGAAAGAGTGGATTATAATGCTTGAAATTAATAATGTATCCTTTTCATATTCACAGGACAAAAAAATATTAGATGATATTTCTCTTAACGTTGCTCAGGGAGATGTTTTAGGTATTTTAGGTATTAATGGAGCTGGTAAAACTACTTTTATCAAATGTCTCAATAATATATTTAGTCCTGAAGCAGGTAACATTAAAGTTAATGGCAGAGATATCAGATCTATGACTCCTAAGGAGATAGCGAAGTTGATAGCTTATGTACCTCAGTATAATGGCACTTTTTTTAATATCAATGTTCTTGATACTGTGATGATGGGACGTTTACCATATGCAGGACGCAGTTATACAGAAAATGATAGAAAAATTGTATATGAGATTCTAGAGAAGATGAATCTAGACAAATTTGCTTTTCGTAGCATTTGTGAGATGAGTGGAGGCGAAAGACAAAGGGTATTCATTGCTAGAGCTTTGGCTCAGCAGCCCCAAATAATTATTTTGGATGAGCCAACTAGTAGCTTAGACTTACATAATCAACTTTTTATATTAAAAATGATTGAAGAATTGTCTAAGAAAGAAAATCTTACAATTATTATGATTATTCATGATTTGAATCTGGCTTCTATGTTTTGTAATAAGTTGGTTATTCTTAAAGAAGGGAAAATATTTGCCCAGGGAAATGCTGCAGATGTTTTGACTGAAGCAAATGTTGGTGATGTTTATAAAGTAGCTACTAAGATAACCGTTGAAGATGGTTATAAGCATATCAGATTATTGAAAAAGTAGGTTTTGTATTAAATTGCTTTTAAATTCTCTATGCAAGCGAAACACGGCCAGCTCGGTAGAGAGAATTTGGAAAATAAAGAAAGAAAAAGGTGTTTGTAAATGTTCAAAGGTAAGAAAAGTTTAGCAATGGCAGTGTTCTGTGCCGTTGCAAGCGTTGGCTTTGTTGCTAACGTTCATGCAGAAGAGTTAGACAGCTACAAGATGGATAACATCGTTGTAGAAGATGCAAAAGACGTTTTGCCAGGTGGTATGGCTAAAACTCAAGGTGCTGTTGGTATTCTTGGTGACAAGGACGTTATGGATACTCCTTTTAGCGTAACCAACGTATCCGAAAAAACTTTAGATAAGTTCCTTGGGCCTAACGAGCCCTTGGATAAAGCTTTGGTTGGTATTCCTTCTGTACGTGCATCTGGTAGTATTCTTCATGGCGATTTCTCTATTCGTGGTTTCCGTACTAATGGTACCGCAATGTATGTCAATGGTATTCATGGTGTAATGACTCAGTTCAATCTGCCTATGTTTGCTATGGAAAGCGTTGAAGTTGTTTCTGGTCCTAACTCTATGCTGGGTGCAAGTGGTGTACAATACGAATCCTCTACTGCAGGTGGTTTGGTTAATGCTCGTACTAAACGTGCTGGCGAGCATGACTTTATCAAATATAAACAAACCTTCTCTGGTCACAGCTCTTTTGGTGAATATCTTGATGTAAGCCAACGCTTTGGTGAGAATCGTGAATGGGGCGTGCGCCTGAATACTGAAATCCTAAATGGTGAAACATCTGTTGATGAAGCTGAAATGAAGGCTAAAGGTATTGCTATCAATATTGACCACAAGGATGAGCATAGCAGCACTAATTTGTTTGCTAATTATCGCGATCTGGATGTTTATAATGCTGTACGTTGGTTTAAATTGGCAACTCCTTCTAGCAATCCTAAAGCACCTGGTGTAACTGGTCTTCCTGATGCTCCTGATGGAAGCAAAAACTTTGCTGCAGCAGGTACCCATAAAGCTGGCTATGGCTGGTTTGCAACATTGAATCATGAGCAATACATGAATGATGATTGGACTCTGTTCGCTAATTTTGGTTATAGCAGACAAAAGCTGAATCAAAACCGTTCTCCTAAGAATAGTGCATATATTATCATTGATGATGCTGGTAACTATGATTTAATGCATACTAATGGTGCAACTCCGCAACGCTCCTATTATGCACAAATTGGTAGTAAAAATAAATTTGAAACTGGCGATGTTAAGCACGAAGTAATTTTGTCTGCTGATAAGGCATGGAGAAATCGTAATACTGCTGACAATACAGGTAATATTAGCCTTGGCACTGGCAATATTTATGATGGTATCAAAAATCAACATACTGATGGTACTGCTATTGGTTATACTACTAGACCTAATAATAAATCATCTATTTGGGGCGTATCCTTGGTAGATAGCATGGAATTTGGCAAATGGGGTGCTATGGTAGGCGTACATAAGCATGAGATTGAATCCAAATCTTGGAATAAGGATACTAAAAGTTGGAAGGAATCTGTAAAATCTGATGGTACCTGTCCGACATATTCCTTAAGCTATAAGCCTGAAGAAAATATCCTGTTTTATGCTAATCACGCTGAAAACTTTGATGCTGGCGCGGAAGTTCCTTTTAATAAGAACTATGAAAATGAAGGAGATATATTACCTCCGTTTAAGACTAAACAAAATGAAATTGGTGTGAAATATGCTACTAATGGAGGCGTATACACTTTAGCATACTTTGACATTGATCAAGCTAGCAATATTGATGTTAATGTTGGTGGTAAAAAATTCTTGAAACAAGATGGTAATGTTAATCACAAGGGCGTTGAGCTGAGCTTCAACGGTCAAATTGCTGATAAATGGCATGGTATGATTGGCGTTGCTTATATGGACGCTAAATATGAGAATATGGGTTTGACTGCTGATTATAAGAATGGCAAGCGTGTTTCTGGTCAAGGAAAATGGAGTGGTTCTGCAGCATTGGAATACAAGGCTGACGAAAACTTTAGCGTAATTGGCCGTGCAACCTATACTGGTACAACTCCTTTCTACACTGTAAGTAGTGGTGGTAGCGCCAATAAAGACAGTATTCACCTTGAGGCTCCCGGCTACATGGTTTACGATCTTGGCGTAACCTATAATACTAAGATTAATGATACTCCTGTTAAGCTGAGCG
>Kit_p1__coassemble_186_pt1 | contig 40693 bp, 37 predicted proteins | sample Kit_p1__metabat2_high_PE_005 | metagenome-assembled genome bin Kit_p1 | reverse complement strand
CGGACATTACGCCAGGAGCTTCGAAACCGTTTTTAGGAATATTAGCTAAGATACAGCCAAATGCGATAGGGGATAACAGCAGGGGTTCAAAACCTTTGCCAATAGCCATGTACAGGAGAACCAGACCTACAGCAATCATGATTACATGACCACTGGTCAGAGCGGAGAAACCGGAGTCTGCCCATACAGAAGCTATTGCGACGAAAAATGCTTCTAACATGTGATATTTTCCTCCTTAATCCTTTTCAAAGGATATTTTTTATGATTCCGTATTGTCTAAGACAATAATGCTTTATTAAAGAAGTTGTTTCTTTCTCCTCATTCAATTCCAATAGGCAACCTCCCCTTGTGCATATTAAATAAGACTAAGAAGATTAAAGCATTTCATTAATAAAGCAGCTTAAAGCAGCTAAGCTGCTGTTAAACCTTATTTTGCTTTAGTGGGGTCAACAACCTGAATTAAGCTCATCAAGCCGCCCAACGCGATAAGTACGCCGAAAACAATTGCCATGTTGATAATGGCAATCAGCCAGGGATTAGTAGTAACAGGACCCATCAAGCTCACCTCTTTCTCTAATGTATAGAAAAAAACTAATGCAAGCCGCGGATCTCTTCTACTATCAGGACATACGCCGCCTGCTTATGTGTAATAGTATAGGATTTTAACGAAATACAAGTTGTTGCTAATATCACAAAGCTTTATCAAGTTTTGCTTACAGTACTTTATAAATAAAGCTACATAATATAAATAATGCTTACATATATTAATAAACTTATTTAACCAAAAAGTGCGACATTTGCAACAGATTTAGATAGATTATTTGCTATAATGGGACATGCTAAGCAACAAAAATATTTTCCTCTCAATTCTCAATTTGCGAGATTGCAGAATTGAACGCCTGCAGTAAAAATTGCGAAACCACCTGCAGACAAAAAACAACCGGCTCTGGCCGGTTATTTTTTTGCCCAAATTTAGCATTCACACTATTCTTGGTCACTAAATATATACTTTTTACGTTACGCTTCTCTATTAAGTTAGCTAAAGCAATTTCTCAAAAACAGAACATTACGCTTATACTCATAATTTTTATTCGTAAAAATAATTTTTAACCATCTATATTTTTGTCCTCAAGCCAGTATCACGCCCTAATTTTTTTAATTATATTTCAAATGCAACAGAATACATGGATGCTAGGTGAACAAATCCCCTTAGACGTTCTAATTTCGTTTTTAAGGGGCTTTAATTTAATATCATATATAATCTATCCAACTTTATCCAAAAGGCTCCTAAAACAAATCCTATGCCAAGCCGAGAATTTATCAGCGGCTTTAGATATACATATGATTTTGTCAGCTAAAATTATAGGCTTTACACGACAAATAAATCTCTAAAAAGCAATTTCCAATATCATACTTCAAGCAATACTTACCAACGTTCATCAAATACTTTGCACTAGCATCACAAAAAAAGAGACCCGCCTAAAGGCGAGTCTCTTAGAGCTTTTCACATATTTACTTTACTCTTGGGGTTGATTTTCATCATGCTTCTTTTTGCTGAAGAAGCGTTCTACTACAACGAAGAGAACCGGAATCAGGAAGATACCGAAGCCAGTTGCAATAGTCATACCACCAACTACAGCGTTACCCATGGATACACGAGCACCAGCGCCCGGGCCAGTTGCAATTGCCAGAGGCACACAACCTAAGATAAACGCGAAGGAGGTCATAAGAATAGGACGCAGACGCAGGCGAGATGCTTCTACAGCAGCCTCTACAACGCCCATGCCTTTTTCCATATTCATCTTAGCGTACTCTACAATCAGAATTGCGTTCTTAGCAGACAAGCCAATCAAGGTAATTAAACCAATCTGCATATAAACGTCATTCTGTTGACCACGCAGATATTGGGACAGGAAGCAGCCAAATACAGCGCAGGGAACGGACAGAAGTACTGCCAGAGGAATGGTCCAGCTTTCATACAAAGCTGCCAGACACAGGAATACGAAAATCAGAGAAATAATGAAGATTTGGGTAGAACGGCTACCTGCTTCAATTTCGTCACGACTTTGGTCAACCCATTCAAAGGTGTAAGTAGAAGGCAGTGTTTCCTTAGCTACTTCTTCCAGTGCAGTCATAGCTTGACCAGTGGAATAACCAGGAGCCGGGTCACCTGCAATCTTAATTGCACGAGCACCGTTGAAACGAGTCATAACTACGGAGCTGTTTCTAGTTTTAGGAGTAACAAGAGTATTCAGGGGTACCATATCGCCATTATTGCTGCGTACGTAGAAATAACGCATGTCATTAACGCCGGTACGATATTGAGCGTCAGCCTGCATAATAACCTTCCAGGTACGGCCAAAGCTGTTGATATCATTGATTTCGCTACCACCTAAGAAGGTTTGCAGTGCGGTAAATACACTTGCTACAGGAACGTTCAGGGATTCTGCCTTTTCACGATCCACATCAAACTCGTACATAGGAGTAGTGGTATTCAAGGTGGTATATACCATGCCGATTTCAGGACGCTGCATTGCTTTAGCAAGGAATGCATTAGCACGCTCGCCCATTTTCTCAACATCCTCACCTGCTAAGTTCATCAAATACAAGCTTAAGGTACCAGTATTAGAAGCACCAGGCAGAGAAGGCGGTTGGAATGCCATTACAGTTGCGTCAGGCATTTGAGCACCCATACCAAAAATCATAGGAATAATATCTTGTACGCTGTTATCACGCTTGCTGTAATCCTCCATGGATACAACCAGCAGACCAGCGTTAGATTTTTGTGCACTGGACAGAATATCTACACCAGCAACCTCCATAACGTTTTTAACGCCAGGAAACTTGGCAGCCTTAGCACTCAGCTCGTTCATAACCTGAATAGTACGGTTACTGGAAGCGCCCTCAGGCATACTGAAGGATACTGCAGTCATACCTTGGTCTTCTGTAGGAACGAAGCCAGTAGGAGTAATCTTGGACAGAGCACCAATGCAAATCAGCAGCACCACTAAACCAACAAGCATCAGCTTAGCTCTACGGATGCACAGCTCAACATTTTTAACATATTTGCTAAGAGCACGCTCAAACCAGTCATTAAAGCTCTTAACTGCTCTGCCAACAAAGCCCTTAACCTCTTCCTCCTGACCCTTCTTTTTCAAAAGCAGGGAGCACAGTGCCGGAGTCAGAGACAATGCTACAACAGCAGACAGCATCATGGATACGGATACGGTAATAGCAAACTGTTTGTACAGCTCACCTACAGTACCGCCAGTAAATGCTACAGGAATAAATACTGCAGCCAGTACGAAGGCAATTGCAACTACAGGGCCAGATACTTCATTCATTGCACGATAGGTTGCTTCCTTAGGAGACATACCGTTTTCCTGAATATGATGCTCTACGGCCTCTACTACTACGATTGCGTCGTCTACTACCAGACCAATTGCCAGAATCATAGCAAATGCAGTCAGGGTATTAATGGTAAAGCCTAAAATTACAAAGGCAGCAAAGGTACCTAACAGGGATACAGGTACTGCCAGCAAAGGAATCAAAGTTGCACGCCAGCTTCCCAGGAACATAAATACTACCAAAATAACCAGTACTAATGCTTCGAAGAAGGTATGTGCTACCTTTTCCAAGGATTCAGTAATAAACTGAGTATTATCCTGAATAATTACGATTTCCATATCCTCAGGGAAACGCTCTTCAGCATCCTTCAGAACCTCTCTAATCTTAGCTACAGTTTCAATAGCGTTAGCATCAGAGGTCAGGGATACAGGGAATACAACAGCATCACCGCCGTTTAAGCGGCCGATAACCATATCGCTACGAGGACCCTCTTTAATTTCAGCAATGTCCTTCAGCTTCAGGTTATTACCGTTTTGAGAGCGGATAATTACGTTGCCAAATTCTTCAGGAGAAGACAGACGACCCTTAGCACTTGCAGAATAAGCTTTTTCCTGGTCAGCCTCAGTAGGTCTGTCACCAATGGAGCCTACAGGAGCCTGTACGCTCTGAGTTTTGATAGCAGTGGCGATATCATTTACAGTAACGCCAAGCTGTGCCATCTTTTCAGGATTCAGCCAAACACGCATTGCATATTCGGGACCAAATTCCTGTACTGTAGATACGCCCTTAACACGTTTAACGGCGTCAATAAAGTTAGCATCGGCATAGGTTCTCAGGAACATACCATCATAGGTTCTGTTAGGAGAAGTTAAACCGAAGTACATAATAGTTTCAGCAGATTTTTTCGCGGTGGTAATACCGTAAGCATTAACCTCGCTAGGCATGGAGCTGGTTGCCTGGGATACACGGTTCTGTACCTCTACAGAAGCGATATCGGCATTTTTCTCCAGGTTGAACTGAACGTTAAGCTCATATTGACCATTACTGGTACTAATGGAGTTCATGTCCAGCATGTTTTCTACGCCGTTTACCTTCTGCTCAATAGCTTGGGCAACAGCCTCTTCAACTACATCGGCACTTGCACCTACATAGTTGGTGCTTACAGAAATACGCGGCTTGGTAATGTTAGGATATTGAGCGATAGGTAAGCTGAAACCAGCGATAGTACCAAGCAAGGAAATAAGGATTGCCAGCACTATTGCAAAGACCGGACGGTCAATGAAAAAACGAGCCATTTAGCTTACCTCCTTATTTTGCTGCTTCTTGAGATTCTTCTTGATTATGAGCCTCAGATGCATTATCGGTGGTTACCAGGTCTGCTTCAGTCATAGGCTGCGGATTAACAGTAGAGCCTTGTTTTACCTTAGAGGTACCCTCTACTACAAGGTTTTCATCACCGTTCAAGCCACCGTTGACCATAACCAGACGACCAACAACAGGACCTAATTCAACCTCTTTCATAGTAACCTTGTTATCGTTACCTACGATATAAACAAATTTCTTATACAGCAGCTCGGTAACTGCACGTTGCGGAATCAAAAGAGCATTTTCTCTAATACCACCCTCTGCCTGGATATGAGCAAACATACCGGGGAGCAGCTTACGATTGGGGTTATCAAAGGTTGCCTTAATAGTCAGGGTACCGGTGTTATCATTAACGCCGCGGTTAACCTCAGTTACACTACCCTTCATATCATAGGTGCTGCCATCGCTTAAAACAGCAGTCAGATTATCAAGTGCAGCGCCACCCTTACCAGTGGTGGATGCTAAGGTCAGATATTCAGGCTCAGCAATACTGAATTTGATAAATACAGGGTCAGTATTGGAGATTTTAGTCAAAGTGGTTTGACCTGCAACAACGTAGTTACCAACCTCCAGGGAATTGGTATCAACGCGGCCACCAAAGGGAGCTTTAACATTAGTTTCGCTAAGATTAATTTGAGCATTACGCAGCATAGCTTCGTTAGCACTTACTGCTGCACGAGCTTGGTCACGCTGCATAATAGCATTATCATAAGCTTGCTTGGAAACAGCATTTTGTGCATACAGGCTGCTATAGCGTTCTGCATTAATTGCAGCGTTAGCCAAAGATGCACGAGCATTAGCCAGTCCAGCCTGTGCATTCAGCATATTTGCCTCATAGGTACGGCCATCAATAGAATAAAGAGCCTGACCAGCAGTAACAGCATCGCCACCCTTGAAATATTTACCGGTGATTTGGCCGGAAACCTGAGCCTTAAGCTCCATTTCCTGAGTAGCCTCAACAAAGCCAGTGTAATCATACACGATCGGAGTATCGCGCTTAATTACCTGCATTGTCTTAACCATTACAGCCTGAGCACCCTGCTGTTGCTGCTGTTTATTAGCGCAACCTGCAAAGGTCAGCATCAGTGTTGCTGCTACAGCTGCTGCCAACGCCTTCTTGGCACGGCTGGAGCGAGTAAAACTAAACATATACAAATCCTCCTTCTTTCCTCAGAAACCATCAATTATGTAAATATATATAATAACCCAGTTTCAGAATAATACCATTATAAAGTAACAAATTCACAAAATCAAATACTATTTAACGCAATTATTCTTAAATTGCTCACATTTTCTTCATTTTTCTTCATTTTTCATATTTTACTGACTGGCCAGTCAGTAACTGGTAAAAAATCTATTAACTTTCTCAAAATAATCCTCCTGATCCGACACACGGACCAGGAGCTTATTGGTAATTATTCCTTGCGTTCCAGCCATTTCTTATCTAAAAGATATTTGTGCAAATTACCCAAATTATAGCCTGTTGCTTCATCTTTGCCACAAATGTTTTGCACAAAGAAAAGGTTTTCCCCTTCTATGTACCATTCCTGAGGAATTCCTTCAAAAATGATATTTTTATTGCTTGACAATAGCTCTAGCAGTGGAATTAAATCAGGATTTTTTACATCCAGTATTTCTTCAATTTTTATCAGCTTGCCTGTTTGAGGATTAATATTTACATGGTGATGTCTAAAGCTATCCTTACCGCAGATAAGTCGAATACTAAGCAAATTTTTATCAGCATTAACTACATTAAATGCCATATCAGCATTTCCACTATAAAACTCATTTAAAAATGCTTTGCATTCCTCCTGTAGAGTTTTATTAAACTGCTCCTGCAGCTCCAGCTTGGCATTGTTAATGAATATAGGATAAGTTGCCTCGCTTCCCGGAACGACAATGCGCTTAGGTAAGATACTACCATCAGCAAACCTGCGAGCTTCATTAATGGTATTATTTTTATCCGGTACAGAGGCAGCCATCAGTGTAATCCCCTTGGCCTGCCACTTCTGCTTATCATCTAGCTGCAGCACGGCTCCCAACTCTGCTACTAAGGTTTTTCCAGAGGAAATGCGTTGAGAAACAAGCAGCTCATCCCTACCGTCCTCATCTGCATCATAGGGAGTTATACTATACATACCGCCAAAATCCGTACGTTTCCCCAACTGCTCTACAACATCATTATTTAGCTTCATAACACTGCTTTCACCATTTGATGTACGCAGCTCCAGGGCACCATCCTTGCATTCAGCATAAACTATGATTCCCATATTATCTGAGCTATTAAAAACTTCCTTTATATCTGCAGGCTTACTAATATCAAAAATTCTATATTCTACTGCACTGCGCCAATCACCCTGCGCCACGCTAAGCATAAGCTGCTGTCCCTTATCTTTTACCTTAACAGGCTGCAGCATACAGCCATAGCCGCCTTTAATATCAGGGTTATAGGCAGTTATTATCTTGCCATCAGCATTCTTAATTAAAAGCTGCAGCTGCTGATTATAGCCACTATCCAGCTGCTCAGCCCAAAGCTCTGCCTTCAAAGATTTGTCAGAAACCGTAAAGTCAGCCTTAGCCAAAAGAGCCTCCTCTGCAAAGGCCGCACCACTAAAAAGCAATGCACCTGACAATGAAAGTCCCAAAATTTTTCCCACAAACTTTTTCATAATGTTTCCTTTCAATAATATATAGCAATCCATAAAAGCGCAAAAACATCTTCACAGCCATTATGCAATAATGTAGGTGATAAAATATACCAAGCATTAAAAATGATTGCTCTATCCGCATCCTTATACCAGCTCAAACAAAAGCAGATTTTAGAGAGCTTTGCCACAAAAGACTATTAACAGCAGCTAGCTCTAATACAACCGATTAACAACTGGATAGCAGAACCAAAAACAAAATAGTCCGATGCTCTCGCAGGCTATGTAATAGTTCCTAGTGGGAGCATTTTTACATATATCTATTATCTGTATATTATAACATTTATTTCACTTTTCGTGTCAAAAAGAACGGATATTTTACAGAATCCTCAAATTTTATGTCATTTTCATGAAAAATAATGCAAAGCCAGTGGAAATAGTGTAAAATAATATCCAACAAATTAGCAGCTAAACTGCGTAGAAAAAGAAATTCTGAGAGGGGTATTTAACATGAAAAAAATTTTAGCTATGCTGATGACCATATGTATGGTACTGCTTATGGCTGGCTGTGGTGGCAATACACCAAAAGAACCATCAAAGAACAGCACTAAGGTTAGCCTGGGAATGCTACGCCTAACTAGCAGTGCTCCCCTATTCATTGCTATGGACAAGGGCTTTTTTAAGGAAGAGGGCATCGAAATAGAGCCACAATGGTTTGACGCTGCTCATCCTATTGCTGTAGCAACAGCATCCTCTAAGGTTAATGTTGGTGCAACAGGTATCACTGCAAGCCTTTATAATATGGCTGCCAAAGGACAAGAGCTGGCCATTGTTGCTGATAAAGGACGCGAGCAAAAGGGCTATTCCTCCTCTGCACTCCTTGTAACTACAGACAGCTACAACAATGGCATTACTACCATTAAGGACCTTAAGGGTAAGCGCATAGGTATTACACAAAAGGGCTCCACCTTCCACTATATGCTTGGTCGTATGCTGGAAACCCAAGGCATGAGCCTAAACGATGTAGAAATCATTCCCTTAGGCAAGCTGAGCGCTGTTATGGCTGCTTTGGAAAGCAAGCAAATTGACGGCTGCATTTTAAATGAGCCCAATATTACCAAGGTACAAAAGGCTGGCTATGGCAAGCTGGTAACTCAGGTAGGTGACGTTATCCCTTATCAAACCTCTGCCATTTTCTACTCTCCTGAATTTGTAAAAAATGAAGATGCTGCAGTACGCTTTATGAAGGCCTATAATAAAGCCTGCAACTATTACTATGAAGCAGCAGTAGAAAAGAAGGATGCTAAAAAGCTGGATGAGGTTGTAAGCATTGTTTCTAAATATGTTAAGGCACCTGTTGAAGATATCAAGGCTGGTCTTCCCTATATTGACAAGGACGGCAAGCTTCTGGCAGCTGACATTGATACTCAAATCAAATGGTATACCGCTAATGAGATGATTGCAGGTGCGCTTGACGCTAAAAAGGTTGTAAACACCTCCTTCTTAGATAAGGCCATGGCTAAATAAAGCCAACCCCCATAATGTAGCAATGCAAAAGCAGCGGCAAAATAATCCGCAATGCTTTTCATACGGAGGATTGTAGAAATGAAATTAGTTATCGAAGAAATTAATAAAACCTTTACCAATAACCAGGGTGATGAGCTTTCCGTTTTAGAGGATATCAATCTTACTGTAAACGAGGAAGAATTTGTAGCATTAGTAGGACCCTCAGGCTGTGGTAAATCAACACTTTTAAATATAACAGCAGGACTTTTAGAGCCCTCTACCGGTAATGTTAAATTTACTGAGGTAGAAGAAGGCCACCAACCGCGCCTGAGCATCGTTTTTCAGGAAACGGGGCTCTTTCCATGGCGTAACGTATACGACAATATTGCCTTTGGCTTAGAGGCATCAGGCATAAGCAAAGCGGAGTGCGAAAAGCGAATCAGCCATTATATTGAGCTAGTGGGCCTAAAGGGCTTTGAAAAGGCTTTTCCCCATCAGCTGTCCGGTGGTATGCGTCAGCGTGTGGGTATAGCCAGAGCCTTAGCAGTTGAACCCGACCTGCTTTTGATGGACGAGCCCTTTTCCGCACTGGACGCCCAAACAAGAACCATCATGCAGGAGGAGCTGGTAACCCTATGGGACAAAACTCGCCTCAGCACGCTATATGTAACTCATAATATTCAAGAGGCTGTCATGCTTGCCGATAGAGTTGTAATGCTGTCCCGTCGCCCCGGCAAAATTAGCTCCATTCTAAAGATAGCTATTCCACGTCAGGAAAGAGATAAGCAGGAGCACGCTGAACAAATAGCTGAATATATTAACGCTATTTGGGAACACATCAGCAAGGATGCACGTGCTGCCTTAATGGAGGTGGAGCACAATGGCTAAAAGAGAATATATCATCAAAAATAAAATGACCCATTGGCAAAAGACTTATCCAAGCTGGATTTCCATTCTTGCTATTATAGTCTTACTCTGCATTTGGGAGCTAATCTGCTATAACGAGCTAGTATCATCACTCTTTTTACCTGCGCCAACGCAAATCCTTCTCTCTCTTTTTATCATGATATGCGATGGTGAAATTGCTTCCAGCCTGACGGCTAGCCTTTATCGTATTTTGATGGGCTTTGCCTTTGGCAGTGCTTTAGGCTTGGCAGTTGGCCTTGTAACAGGCACCTCGGCCTTAACCGATAGAATTGGCAGTCCTATTATCAATGCCCTTTATCCCATACCTAAAATTGCCCTTTTACCCCTCTTTATTTTGTGGCTTGGTATTGGCGAGCTAAGTAAAATTACCATCATCGCTATAGGTGTTTTCTTTCCCGTAGCCATGAATACCTACTCTGGCGTAAAAAACGTGGACCCACTACTTATCAAGGTAGCAGTCAGCTTTAACGCCACCTGGAAGCAAACTATGAAAAGCGTTGTACTCCCCAGTGCTTTGCCTATGATTTTTACGGGCCTGCGTTTAGCAGCAGGCACCTCACTACTGCTTTTGGTAGCTGCAGAAATGATTGCTGCTCAAGAGGGTATTGGCGCCCTAATTCTTCATTATGGCGATTTAATGATTACGGATAAGCTTATGGCAGGCGTAATTGTGCTTTCTCTTTTGGGACTTGTCTTCAATATGCTTCTGCAATGGCTAGAAAAAAGACTTATCCCCTGGAAAAGCTAAATTTCAATAAAATCATAAAGTAAAGCTATTCTAAAACAGCAAATGCTGCAGTATATAGAACCTCGTAATTGAGTATTCTATACCCTGCAGCATTTTTATTTCTCTATAATGTTATTATTAAGAACGCTTTTTTACATTTTTGATAATCAAGCTAAGCCTGCTCTTTAAAAAGCTTCAAACAGCTTTATCTTTTTCTTTGCGCCAGCCTATTATTATGCTTATCTAAAACTTTCTGTACAGCAGCGTTATCAATTGAAGAAAAGCTTTTGCGCAGCTCAGGCACCTCAGGAAAGTCTGCAATTTCCTTTTCCATCCAAACCATATCCAGCCAAACACCCTTTTTAAAGCCGGTTTTAGCAAAACGACCAATAATATTGTAGCCCATACGCTCGTGCATACCAATACTGTGCTCATTACTGCCTGTTACACAGGAATAAAGGTGGATAACATTCTGCAGCCGCAGCAAATCCTCCAAGGCTTCATAAAGAGCTACACCTAAACCCTTGCCCTGCCCCGCAGGAGCTAAATAAATAGTTGCCTCGGCTCCCCATTGATAGGCCGCACGCTCTATAAATGGATGAGCATAGGCATAACCCATAGGAGCACCATCCTCCAATATTACCAAATAAGGAAACTCCTGAGAAATTGCTGCAATACGCTTGCCAAACTCCTCTGCGTCAGGTGCATCATATTCAAAGGATACAGTGCTTATGGACAAGTCATCACTAATTACAAATGGTCTATAAATTTCTGACAAAGCAGCTGCATCACTACCTTGACCCAAACGAATACTATACAAATATATTCCCCCTTAAATCATTAAAAATATATTAAAGCAGCAATGAACAGTCAGTTTTAGCTTTAAGCTGCCTGTGCATTATTATCTTTTTGAATATAAGACAGTTGGACTTACTACTTTATGTGAATACTAGTGCCAAATATGAAATAACTAATCAAAATGCAAAGCAAAGCACCCCACCAGTTACGACTCCAAATCATTTTTATCATTAACAATAATAGAAAGCCACCTACTAGTACCACAATACCATTCATTTTTTATTTACCTCATTAGTAGCGTCGTTGATTTTATGCTCTACCTTCACCTCAAACATTCTATCCCAAGGCAAAGTAAACTCATACTCATCTACTACTTTACCAATTACAGGCTCTGAAAGCTTTAAAATACCTTCTGTTATTTGCTTTTCTGCAGCCTGCTTTTGAGCTGCATCAAGTCCGCTATTAGGCCAATAGTTTGGCCAAATCAGCTTTTGATAAACCTCTTGGCGTACATTAGCCTGATATGCCCAATCCTCCAAGTAACGCTCTGTCAGAAGCTGGTCCTTTTCCTCACGGTCAAGCATATTATGCAGCAATCCCTGTGCAAGAGCAAAGCCTAAAGAATTGCCTGCAGTATTCCAGCCACCATAGGCCTCTAAATCATAGGCTACATCATTGTCAAAAAGCGCCTTAATTAAGCTATTGTCAGCACCATTGCCATACTTAATATCTGCTATAGCTACAGGATGTCCATTTTTGACAATACGCTTAACCTTTTTTACGAAGCTAATAGTTTCCTTTTTATCAGTAAAGGTATTCATGGGATTGGCAGCCTCTAAGCACACTCCGTCCTTAGGAGTATTAACTGCCAATACTAAATCTGCACGCTTACGAGAATATGCCGGAAAGCCGCCAGCTGCAAAAATATGCTCAGAGGCACTTCTTTTTACTGTATCGTCCTCATATGTAGGTACAGTATCCTTGCCCACGCCAGGAGCATAGGTAACGTTTACCAATGGCAGCTGATACTGTAATCTGGTAGAAGCTCTGCTTAAAAGCAGCAACCCTAGCTGGTCTGCACCAGCAAAGAAGCGGATACGCTCCTTAGGAAGCTCACTAACCAGGATATCCATACTTCTAGCCTCTCTATGAGCCTGAGAATACGGTGCAGTATCATCACGGCCAATAAGCATATAATCAAAGTCTCCGCTTTCTACACCATGAAGCAATAGCTCTGTAGCCTTGATATTGTTTCTGCGACGCTCATAAAGGTCCTCTAATATTTCCCGGGGAATACCGGCACGCAAATCAGCCAGCTCCCTTACCTCGCTCCGGCGTAGCTCCTTCAGCTCTAATTTATCCTCCAGTGCACCTAGTCGAAATAGGCTTGGACCCCATTCCTTGTAATACTCCGGCTCTACAGGAGCACTACTAGCCTTGGGGGAACGCATAATAGTCGTAAAGATGTAAACATTTTGTCCACCATGAGTATTTTTCAAAGCAATAAGCCTTTCAGCACGCTTTTTGAGCACATCAATAGGAATTTCATGAGTGCGTGAGGCCACAAGTCCTCCATATAGCATGGCATCTGATGATGCTACTACAGCTATACTTTCATCAGCATGCTCCTCTAGCCAGGCAAATAGCTTTTCAGGGTCACCTGCTTGTTTATCATTAGCAATGAACTCCAAGGGAGGTGTTTGTACATCCCAGCCTGCAGCCCTCATGGTTTCAACCGTATAGTCAAGGCAGACCGGTCTGTTATCCATAGGAACATAAAGAAGCGTTCCCTTTGCAGCCATGGCCGTACTGCTTACCAGCATTAGCCCCATTACCACCAAATTTCTCAACATACGCATAATATCACATCCTCACGGGGCTACGCCCTAAATTATTTTTCCAAGATAGACCTCAGCACCTGTAAAAATCCAAAGGTTAAAACAAAAATATAGATACTGCTAACAGTTACTCTAAACTTAAAAATTCTAAACAATACAGTACGCCAAGCAAAGTATCTGCTATTGCGCAATACAATCGGCAATGAAAATAAAATCAAGTAGACAATAATTACACCAACTAAATACATATTCTGCTCCTTTATTTTAATTAGAGAGTAAAAAAATCCCTGACTGTATATTTCGCCAGTCAGGGACAATTTCCTGCTATTAACTTTGGAAACGACTAAGGAAGTCACGAGTACGTTGATTTTTAGGATTATTAAACAGCTCTGCAGGAGATGCATCTTCAGCAATCAAGCCCTGATCAATGAAAATAACACGGTTAGAAACATCACGAGCAAATGCCATTTCGTGAGTAACAATAACCATAGTCAGACCTTCCTTAGCTAAATTACGGATAACACGTAATACCTCGCCAACCATTTCCGGGTCCAATGCGGAGGTAGGCTCGTCCATAAGCAATACTTCCGGCTCTAAAGCCAGTGCTCTAGCAATTGCTACACGCTGCTTTTGACCGCCAGAAAGCTGATGGGGTTTAGCATTAACATACTTATCCATTCCTACATGCTGCAGATATTTCAGTGCATTAGCCTTGGCCTCTTCCTTATCCTTACCCAAAACCTTAACCTGACCAACCATGCAGTTTTCTAAAACGGTCATGTTATTAAAAAGATTGAAGGATTGGAATACCATACCAACCTTGGTACGATACATAGTCAGCTTCTTAAAGGCATCCTTTACAGACTCGCCACGATACTTAATATCGCCACCAGTAGGCTGCTCTAAGTAGTTAACGCAACGAATCATGGTAGATTTACCACTGCCAGAGGGACCAATGATGCACACAACATCGCCTCTGTAAATATCAAAGCTAATATCCTTTAAAATTTCGCGTTCGCCAAATTTTTTATTCAAATGATGGACGGACACCAAAAGCTCTTTTTCATTTGCCATAATTAATACCGTCCTTTCTGCTTCTTAGTGGGCAGGGGTACATGACCGCAGGGATCCATCATAGGATCATAGGTTACCAGCTGATAATCCTTAGGACCATCCATTTTGCTTTCCACCCAACGCAGCAGACGGGAAGCGGTAAAGGTCATGATAAAGTAAATTACACAGGTAATGAAGAAAACCTCAAAATATTTGTAGTAAACACCAGCTGCAGATTTAGAAGCAAAGTACAGCTCAGTTACAGAAATTACGTTTAATACAGAGGTATCCTTGATATTGATAATCAGGTTGTTGCCCAGCTGCGGCATAACGTTGCGCAAAGCCTGAGGCAAAATTACGCAGCGCATGGTTTGGAAGTGATCCATACCAATAGCAATTGCTGCTTCCTTTTGACCATCATCAACGGACTCAATACCACCACGCACAGTTTCTGCCATATAAGCACCAGTGTTGATGGATACTACAAAGAAGCCTGCAAACATAGGAGACATATCAATATCGAACAGGCTCATTGCGCCATAATAAAGCACCATTGCCTGTACAATCATAGGAGTACCACGGAAAATTTCTACATAAGCATCAAGCAGACGCTGGGTCAGCTTAACACTGAAGCGCTTAACTGCGCTATCGCCTTCCTCTAAGGGAATTGTTTGGATAATACCTACAACAAGGCCAATAATACAGCCTATAAAGGTACCAACTATAGCCAGCAGCAGAGTTGCAAATGCGCCCTTTAAAAGAACAGCACCATATTCATTTAAAAGGAACATTACCCAACCAAAAAATGTTTCTGGCATTATTTACACCACCTTAATCTTTTAACAGTAAAAAGGGCGGCATATTATAGCCGCCCTGAAAAATCAAGCCTTATTTTGCTAAAGGTTGTTTTTTAATTGCTTCGTCCATAATTTTATTGAAGTCGTCAGCAGTCATGCCGCTCAGAACTTTGTTCATAGAATCAGCCAGCTCTTTATTACCTTTTTTAATAGCAATACCGATCTCAACGTCTTCAACAGATGTTTTGAAGCCTTTATCCTCAGGGAAGGTTACCATTACCAAATCATTGTTTGCATAAGCAGCAGCTTTAGCAGTGGGGATGTCGGTAACAATCAGGTTGCATTTGCCGGATCTCAGAGCAACAATCATACCAGGAACATTGTCAATAGCAGGGAGCTTAGTTACTTCAGGAACTTGGTCGATTTGGTCATACCAAATAGTGTTCAGCTGAGAAGTAGCAATGGAGCCCTTCAGATCAGCAACGCTCTTAGCTTGAGCTTGAGGAGAATCCTTTTTAACCAAAGCTACTACAGTTGCATAGTAGTAGGGTTTAGTAAAGTCTACAGCTTGTTTACGTTCGGAAGTAATGGACATACCAGCGATAGCAGCATCAACTTTACCGCTTACTACTGCAGGAGCCAGTCCGTCCCATTCAATTTTATGGATTTCCAGTTCTGCACCCATGGATTCAGCCATTTTCTTTGCCATGATTACGTCATAGCCATAAGCATATTCACTGGAACCAGCAATCTTTACAGCGCCGCCATCAGCAGAGGTTTGAGACCAGTTGTAGGGAGCGTAAGCACATTCCATACCAACCTTCAGTACCTTTTTGCCAGAATCAGCTTTTTTATCATCACCGCCGCAGCCAGCAGTAAATGCCATAGCAGCCATCATAGCTGTGCACATAAGAACTTTTAACACCTTAGAAAATTTCATTTTTACACCATTCCTCTCATCAACAAAAAAAATATATACAAAATAATTACTAATACTTTACTATATAACGCTAAAAAATGCAAGAGTATACGCAATAAATACTGTATACATTACAAAATTCTGAAAATATCGTTTTAAGTGAATATTTTTCTGTTAAATTTTTACAAAAATGCCTAAAAATATTCTTATTTAATAACTGCAGGGCAAAGTCTCTAATGTCTATTGTAGTTATAAAAATAGGGACGTCCCGAATTTCTTCGGAACGCCCCATTGCGCTCATCTACAGTAAATAGATTAATTATTTAGGGTAGTTGCTGTTGGTGTTCTCTTTCAGCAGAACGTCATGTGCGCCGCCTTCAACCAAAGAGGTTGCAGATACCAGAGTCAGCTTAGCTTTAGCTTGCAGCTCAGAAATGGTCAGAGCACCGCAGTTGCACATGGTGGAACGAATTTTGCTCAGAGTCAGGTTAACGTTGTCTTTCAGAGAACCTGCATACGGAACATAGGAGTCAACACCTTCTTCGAAGGACAGCTTGGAAGCGCCACCCATGTCATAACGTTGCCAGTTACGAGCACGGCTGGAACCTTCGCCCCAGTACTCTTTCATGTAGGTACCGTTTACGTTAACTTTGTTGGTCGGGCTTTCGTCGAAACGAGCGAAGTAACGACCCAGCATCATGAAGTCTGCACCCATAGCAAGAGCCAGAGTCATGTGGTAATCATATACGATACCGCCGTCGGAGCAAACAGGTACATATACGCCGGTTTCCTTGAAGTATTCGTCACGAGCCTTGCAAACCTCAATCAGAGCAGTTGCTTGGCCACGACCGATACCCTTTTGTTCACGGGTAATGCAGATGGAGCCACCACCGATACCAACTTTGATGAAGTCAGCGCCAGCGTCAGCCAGGAAGCGGAAGCCTTCAGCGTCAACAACGTTACCAGCGCCAACCTTAACGGTGTCGCCGTAGTGTTCACGAATCCAGTCCAGAGTAATTTTTTGCCATGCACTGTAGCCCTCGGAGGAGTCAATGCACAGTACGTCAGCGCCAGCTGCTACCAGAGCAGGTACACGCTCAGCATAGTCGCGGGTGTTGATACCAGCGCCTACGATATGACGTTTTTTGCTATCTAAGAGCTCTAACGGATATTCCTTATGAGTTGCATAGTCTTTACGGAATACCATGTACAGCAAACGGCCTTCATCATCGATGATGGGCAGAGTGTTCAGTTTATGTTCCCAGATGATGTCGTTAGCTTGTTGCAGAGTAGTCTCTTTGGGAGCTACGGTCATTTGGTCAATCGGAGTCATGAACTCTTTAACTTTAGTGTTCAGGTCCATACGGCTCGGACGATAGTCACGGCTAGTAACAATACCTTCCAGCTTGCCGTTTACAGTACCGTCAGAGGTAACTGCAACAGTGGAGTGACCAGTTTTTTCCTTCAGAGCCAGGATATCTGCCAAGGTGCTATCAGGACGAATGTTAGAATCGCTGCTAACAAAGCCTGCACGATGTGCTTTAACACGAGCAACCATAGCTGCCTCGTCTTCGATAGTTTGAGAACCGTAAATGAAGGAAACGCCACCCTCTTTAGACAGAGCAATGGACAGTTTTTCACCGGATACAGATTGCATAATAGCAGAAACCATCGGAATATTCATTACAATGGAGGGTTCTTCGCCCTTTTTGTATTTTACCAACGGAGTACGCAGATCTACATTAGTAGGAATGCATTCCTCGGAGGAATAACCAGGTACTAACAGATACTCGCTAAAAGTATGAGCAGGTTCATCATAATAAAAAGCCATTCTTTCATCATCCTCTTTTCCTTAAAATTTTATATATTTGGTTTTGTTATAGGTATTCCTTATATTTTACCTCTTTAACGCTCTCCATGCAATATCTTTTCTATAAAAAACCTTATCAAATTTGATTTTTTCTACTGCATTGTAGGCGCGGTCACGAGCGGCCTTGATATTGGCATCAAAAGCAGTTACGCCAAGAACACGACCACCGCTGGTAACAATCTTACCATCTACCTCTTTTGTGCCTGCATGGAAGACAACAACATTGCTATCTGCTTCTGCTGCTTCCAGACCAGAAATTTCCTTGCCTTTTTCATAGCTTTCAGGATAACCACCAGAAGCCATTACTACACATACAGCTGCACGGTCATGCCAGCCAAAATCAACCTTGTCTAAGGAACCAGTTGCACATGCCAGCATAATTTCAGCTAAGTCGCCATCTAAGAGAGGTAATACAACCTGAGTTTCAGGATCGCCAAAGCGGCAATTGAATTCAACAACCTTAACGCTGTCGCCCTTAATCATCAGACCTGCATAAAGGCAGCCCTGATAAGGCATACCCTCTGCAGCCATAGCAGCTACTACGGGCTTTAACACCTTTTCAGTTGCTTTCAGGCGCAGCACATCAGTCATAACAGGTGCGGGAGCATATGTACCCATACCACCGGTATTAGGACCTTCATCGCCATCAAACGCACGCTTATGGTCCTGAGAAGCAATCATAGGAACAACGGTTTTGCCGTCAGTAAAGGCAAGCAAAGAAGCCTCTTCGCCTTCCATGAACTCTTCCAAAACTACACGAGCGCCTGCAGCGCCAAATTTATGGTCACCCATCATGTCGTCAATAGCGTCCAAGGCTTCCTGCTCGGTCATGGCAACTACTACGCCCTTGCCTGCAGCCAAACCGTCTGCCTTAACAACGATAGGAGCACCTTTTTCTTTTACATAGGCTTTAGCTGTATCAATATCCTCGCACACTTTAAAGAAAGCAGTGGGAATATTGTATTTAGCCATAATTTCTTTAGAAAAAGCCTTAGAGCCCTCTAATTGAGCAGCTGCCTTAGAGGGACCAAATACGGGAAGTCCGCGGCTTTTGAAAACGTCTGCTAAGCCTGCTACCAAAGGAGCTTCAGGACCAACAACAGTTAAGTCAATGCTTTGCTCCTCAGCAAAGTTAGCCACGCCGTTCAAATCATCAACATCAAGATTAATGCATTCGCATTTAGGTAGACGTGCGATACCAGGATTACCCGGTGCAGCCAGAATGGTTTCAACCTTCTCGCTTTGTGCCAGCTTCCATGCCAAAGCATGCTCACGGCCGCCACTACCGATAAGTAAAATTCTCATTGAAAACCTTCCTTTACTCAGCCAGTTGTTTTTTCAGGTATTCGCTGATCATAGCGTCGTATTCAGCGGTGTGGGAGAATGCCTCCAAAGCCAGCTCCTTACGAGTACGAGCATCAACATCGCCTTCTTTAGCCAGCATTTCCATAAGTCCAGCATAACGGCTAGGATAGGTTACGATAACAACGTCCTTAAAGTTCTTAGCAGAAGCACGAACCATTGCAGGACCGCCAATGTCAATATTTTCAATAGCTTCGGCCTCGGTTACACCAGGCTTAGCTACAGTTTCACGGAAGGGATACAGGTTTACTACTACCAGGTCGATAGGAGTAATGTCATGTTCAGCCAAAGCCTTCATATGCTCAGGATTGCTGCGTACTGCCAAAATAGCGCCATGAATTTTAGGATTCAGGGTTTTTACGCGGCCATCCATGATTTCAGGGAAGCCAGTTACATCGCTAACATAGGTTACAGGAATACCTGCTTCCTTAATGGCGTTCATGGTGCCACCAGTGGAGATGATTTCTACACCATTTTCGTTTAAGAATTTTGCCAGCTCAACAATGCCGGTTTTATCAGAAACACTCAGTAAAGCTCTTTTAATTTTCATTGTTTGCACCTCGTCTAAATTATGCCAAAACTCTAACCTTGCGGCCATTAATTTCCAGCTTGTCCTCAGCCCACAGCTTTAAGGCCTCCGGCAGAGCAATATGCTCCTGAACCAAAATACGGTCTGCCAAGGTATCCTCGGTATCATCGTCCATTACAGGTACCACCTTTTGCAGGATGATGGGACCACTATCGGTACCCTCATCTACAAAATGTACAGTGCAGCCAGAGAACTTAACACCATAAGCTACAGCCTGACCTTGGCCATGCAGACCAGGGAAGCTGGGCAGCAGCGCCGGATGAATATTGACAATCTTGTGATGCCATTTATTAACGAAGCCGCCACCTAAAATACGCATAAAGCCAGCTAAAACGACCAGCTCACAGCCTTCAGCTACTAATGCAGCAGTAATTTTATCTTCAAACTCGTCCTTGGATGCGCATTCCTTACGAGCAACAACAACAGTCTTGATACCAGCCTTTGCTGCACGCTCCAAAGCATAGGCGTCTGCCTTATCGCTGATTACAACAGCAATTTCCAGCGGCAGATAGCCATCTTCAATCTTATCCATAATGGCTTGCAGGTTGCTTCCACGACCGCTTACTAAAACGCCAATCTTACGCACCAAAAACGCCGCCCTTCATAATAGTCTTTTGTTCACCAGCAACAACCTTGCCCAGCTCATAGAAGGTTTCGCCTGCTTCAGTCAGGTGGGCGCGTACAGCGTCAGCCTCAGCAGCATCGATAACCAGTACCATGCCTACGCCCATGTTGAAGGTACGATACATTTCTTTCCAGGGAACATTGCCCCACTCCTGCAGCTTTTTGAATACTACAGGAACTTCCCAAGCCTCTGCGTTGATTTCTGCATCGCAGTCAGCAGGCAGGATACGAGGGATATTTTCATAGAAACCGCCGCCGGTAATGTGAACCATGCCATGAATATCGAATTTCTCAATCAAGGGCAGGCAAACACGGGGATACAGACGGGTAGGAGTCAGCAGCTTTTCACCCAAGGTGCAGCCAAAATCTTCAATGAAAGCGTCCATAGCATAGCCCATTTTTTCAAAGCAGATTTTGCGAACCAAGGAATAGCCGTTGGAATGTACGCCACTGGAAGGCAGGCCCAGGATAACATCGCCAGCCTTAACCTTAGCGCCAGTAATCATTTTATCTTTATCAACTACGCCAACGCAGAAGCCTGCGATGTCGTATTCACCCTTAGCATAGAAGCCTGCCATTTCAGCAGTTTCGCCACCAATCAAAGCACAGCCAGATTCCTTACAAGCGTCTGCAACACCTTTTACGATGTTAGCAACCTTTTGGGAATCAACTTTATCTACAGCAATATAGTCAAGGAAGAACAGAGGCTCTGCACCTTGTACCAGAATATCGTTAACACACATAGCAACTGCATCCTGACCAATGGTATCATGCTTATCTGCCATGAAAGCCAATTTCAGCTTAGTGCCTACACCGTCAGTACCAGAAACCAGAATAGGCTCCTTATATTTACCGCTATTTAAAGCAAACAGACCGCCGAAACCGCCAAGGTCGCCGATTACCTCGGGGCGATAGGTAGCACGTACACTATCCTTCATCAGTTCTACGGCTTTGTTGCCAGCATCAATATCTACACCGGCATCAGCATAAGTAAGTTGGTTTTTTTCTTCGCTCATGACTACCTCCTAATTATTTTTAAATATTTTTGGGTTCCTGACTAACTACCTTGTCTGCATTGTCAGGATATACGGAGCTGAAGCATGCACAGCACAGACCCTCAGGATCGATTTTATTGATTGCGCGGCACATGCCGTCCATAGAGATATAGTGCAGAGTATCAGCACCAATGAAACGGCAGATCTCCTCGTTAGAGCAACGAGAAGCAATCAGCTGCTTGCGTTCAGCTGTATCAATGCCGTAGTAGCAGCTATCAGTTACCGGGGGAGAAGAAATGCAAACATGCACTTCTCTTGCACCAGCATCCTTCAGCAGCTTAACAACCTTGCCACTAGTAGTACCGCGAACAATGGAGTCATCCACCAGAACAACGGACTTGCCTTCAACAACGCTGCGTACAGGGTTCAGCTTCAAACGTACTGCATTAGCACGTTGCTTTTGGGTAGGCTGAATAAAGGTACGACCAACATAACGGTTCTTGGTCAAGCCTTCCAGGAAAGGAATACCGGACTCCAAAGAGAAGCCAATAGCAGCAGGAGTACCAGAATCAGGTGCAGAAATAACGATATCTGCTTTAATCAAATCCTTGGTTTCCTTTGCCAGCTCGCGACCCATTTGGATACGGGATTCGTAAACAGGTTGACCGTCGATAACGCTGTCATTACGTGCAAAGTAAACATATTCAAAAATGCAGTGACCAGTTTTAGCCGGCATATCCTCACACCACATCATGCTGCGGGGTTCGGAATTATCACTGTCAATAATAACCATTTCACCAGGTTTAACGTCGCGGACAAATTCTGCGTCAACCAGGTCAAAGGCGCAGGATTCAGAAGCAACACACCAGCCGTTTTCCATCTTGCCAATGCACAGAGGACGGAAGCCATAGGGATCGCGAACTGCGATAATCTTTTCGTCAGTCATAAAGAGCATTGCATAAGCGCCCTTTACTTGTCTAACTGCCTCAGCAACACGCTCTTCAATGGTTTTACGTGCACTAGACGCAATCATAGATAAAACAACTTCAGTATCAACGGTGGTAGTAAATACAGCACCTTCTCTTGCCATTTTTTGACGAAGCTGACCAGCATTGGTCAGGCTGCCATTATGGCACACAGCCAGATTGCCGCCATCAAAGTATACCTTTAAGGGCTGAACATTGAATGCCATGCCAGAGCCGGTGGTGGAATAACGCACGTGGCCGATTGCCAGATGACCCTCAAGACCCGCAACGCCGTCTCTGAACACCTCGTTCACGAGACCCATGTCTTTTTTAATCTGCATATTCTTACCGTCAGAAACAACCATACCAGCACTTTCCTGACCGCGATGCTGCAGAGCAAATAAACCCCAATAGGTATTCAAAGCTACATCATCAACATGACTGTAGATACCAAATACACCGCACTCCTCATGCAGCTTATCATCTTGCATAATATCTTCCATAATAACACTCCTTACCATATTAAATTAATTGTTTTCAGCGCGTAATTTAGCTAATTTTTCGCCTTTGGCCTTAACCTCTTCTTGCATTTGTTTACGGTTATCAGCCAGTTTTTCTACTAATTCAGGATATTTGGTAGCTAAAATTTGTACTGCAAACAGGGCAGCATTTTTAGCACCGTTGATTGCCATGGTAGCAACAGGAATACCAGAAGGCATTTGTACAAAGCTCAGCAGAGCATCCATACCATTCAGCGGGGTAGCATTGATAGGAATACCAATAACAGGTACGGTGGTATAAGCAGCAATAACACCACCAAGATGTGCAGCAGCGCCAGCAGCAGCAATAATTACCTCTACACCGCGCTCACGAGCACCAGCAGCAAATTCATGAACAACATCAGGAGTACGGTGAGCAGAAGCTACAACAACCTCTACCTCAATACCAAATTCCTTCAGAGTTTTTTCAGCCGGCTCTAAAATAGGCCAGTCAGAATTACTGCCCATGATAATAGCAACCTTCATTAACAATCAGCCTCCATTTCCACTAATTCTTTTGGGTAAGAACACTCCCTAGTTATCTCAAAATAACAAAACCCAAGTAAAATCATCACTACAAAATATAGGGAGCTAACCTTCTTGGGCAATACATACACTATCGTATACATCTTAATTTTACCAATCTACAGCCTAAGTGTCAAATAAAATCGTGAACTTTTTAACGTTTTTAGTTTAAATCGTTCGGAATTTTTCCTTAAATATCCTCTAATAAAACACTAAAAAGGCCAATATATTCGTATTGACCTTTTGTGGAACAAATTTTTTATTTTTCAGCACGATTAATGGCACAAATAATACCTAAAAGAGCCGCAACATTAATGTTGGCATGGATACCAGCTCCGAATATATGACGACCATCAGAACGCTTCAGCTCTATATAACAAATGCCAAGTGCATCAGAGCCACGTGAAACAGCATGCTCATGATAATTGACAAATTCATACCCCCTGATACCAACATGAGCAAGTGCCTGGAAGAAGGAATCAATAGGACCATTACCAACACCTGCAATAGAACGCTCAGCTCCATCTACAACTATTGCACCTTCAAAACGACTGTGTATGCTGCCATCAGCCTCATTAATTTCGGTAAAACGATGACGAAGCAAGCTGTATTTGCCCACTCTGTCAATATATTCCTTATGAAAAATACCCACAATCTGCTCACTGCTCAGTTCATCGCCAAAATTATCTGCTGCAGCCTTAATAATATTGCCAAACTCAGGATGCATTTCCTTAGGCAGGTTATAGCCCATAGCCTGCTGCAGAACAAAGGCTGCACCACCCTTGCCGCTTTGACTATTAATACGGATAACGGGCTCATATTCACGATGTAAATCAGCAGGATTAATAGGCAGATATGGAACCTCCCAATATTCTGTACCACTATTTTTCATATATTCATAGCCCTTGCGGATTGCATCCTGATGAGAGCCACTAAAGGCCGTAAAGGCCAGCTGACCTGCATAAGGCTGACGCTCAGGCACATGCATTTTAGTGCATTCTTCATAAACCTTTTTAATTTCCAGGATATTAGAAAAATCAAGCCCAGGCTCTACGCCCTGCGTAAACATATTCAGTGCCACGGTTACAATATCCAGATTACCTGTACGCTCACCATTACCAAAAAGAGTACCCTCAATACGGTCAGCGCCTGCCATCAGACCAAGCTCCGCAGAGGCAATGCCTGTACCACGGTCATTATGCGGATGAAGGCTAATAATAGCAGCCTCACGATTTTTCATATTGCGGCAAAAATATTCAATCTGGTCGGCATAGGTATTAGGCGTACACATTTCTACAGTAGAAGGCAGATTAATAATGACAGGACATTCCTTAGTCGCTCCCAGCTCCGCCATTACCGCCTCACAGATAGCAATAGAAAAGTCAATCTCCGTACCGGTAAAGCTTTCAGGAGAATATTCATAGCGAATGTTCATACCACTGCGTGCAACCTCTTCCTCTGTCAGCTGACGAATAAGACGTGCGCCCTGCACGGCAATATCAATAATACCATCCATATCCTTGCCAAAAACAACCTTACGCTGCAAAGTAGAGGTGGAATTATAAAAATGGATAATAACGTTCTTTGCGCCACGAACAGCTTCAAAGGTTTTACGAATCAGCTCTTCACGAGCCTGTACCAAAACCTGCACCGTCACATCGTCAGGAATATGGTTGCCCTCAATCAAGGTACGCAAAATTTCATACTCTGTTTCTGATGCAGAAGGAAAGCCAACCTCAATCTCCTTAAAGCCACAATCCACCAAAGTATGAAAGAACTTCAGCTTTTCAGAAATACCCATAGGAGTAATCAACGCTTGGTTACCATCACGCAGGTCAACGCTGCACCAAACAGGTGCCTTATCAATAACTTTCTCTGGCCATTGACGGTCAGGCAGACTAACTCTGCTAAATGGAACATACATTTTTTCTTGCTTCATTCTAAATACCTCCAAAATTGGGGCATAAAAAATCGCCCCTTAATATATTAGGGGCGAAGAATATTCCACGCTGTACCACCCTATTTCAGTCCAGCTTACACAGGACCCTTTAGCCTCCAACAAGGCCTTGTCTATAACGTGACCGCACGTCCATCCCTACATATCAGGATGGCTGCTCCAGGACCAGTATACACCTCTGGCATTGCACTGCCTTGCACCAACCGACAGCTCTCTATAGCCTTAGCCAAGGGTCTTCTTCCTATCTAAGCATTTAAGGTGAAGTTTTTAAGTTTATGCTCCTTATTATACGCACCTTGACCGCTATTGTCAATGATTAACTTTACATTTTACAATATATTTTATGTAATTATACTTACAACTTTACAATTATATAGATATGTGCTTTTATATAATGGATATTTTCAGAATATTTAGTGTACATAACCCTACTATTATTCACTATCAGCAATTTTAAAACCTTTTGTAAACAGAAAAGCAGCTGCCCCCTAGGCACACATCCCACATAGAGAGCGGAATCTAAACAACGCTCGAAGGCTTTACCACACATTTTCCCGAAAAAGTGTGATTAAATGCACCTTGCTCAAGTCTATTTCCGAACAAAAAAAAGATAGACGAAGAACAATCTTCGCCTATCCAGAAAATTATCACTCTTCAACAAACCAGTCAAAATCCCTAGGCTCGCTAAAATTTTCTTCTAAACGCTTACGTAAAGGCTCTGCTATAAAGCTGCGGGCATTGGTGGGACAAATTTTTACACAACGCATACAGCTAATGCACACCTCTTGCTTAACCTCCATAGTCATACCATCAATAGCACCAACAGGGCACAGCTCAGAGCAACGACCACACATAGTACACTGCTCTTCATTATATGTTTTAGGCACTGCTATAGGTTTCTTTATTTCAGGATTGGAATCACCAGGTACATCTACTTTATCTAGCTCATCCCACACCAGCTTGCGCATAACCTCGGCTGCAAAAATATGCATCTCGGCCTCGTCCTTATCATCAGGACGATTTGCTCCCAAAACAGGAGAAAAAATGTGAGGAATAACAGGTGCAGCAGCACCAATAACAATAAATCCTCTAGCCTCTAAAATTTGCTGCATCTGCGCCAAAGTATCATCATAATGACGATTACCATAGGCAGCCAAAATAACGCACGGAGTCTGGTTGCCACGCAAGTTGCGCCACAGTCCCTGAACCTGAGGCATCTGACCAGCATAAACAGGGTTAGCAACAATAACCAGTTCATCACTGCCAAATTCATACAGCTTTTCACGCTGCTCCGGCAAGGTATTATCAATCAAGGTTGTTTCTACATCAACAAGATATTTAACGAAAGTACTTACTGCCTTTTTGGTACCATAGGTAGGGCTAAAATATAAAGCAGTGGCTTTTTTGATTTGCATTCTCATTCTCCTCTCAGACAAAAAATGGGCTGCATTACGCAGCCCATAAGGTTTAGCTTAGTTTGCCCAAACAATTTTCATCAGGTTGGAATACTCTTCATTCAAATGACGCAGCACCACGTCGATTACAGCGTGAACCAGCTCAGGAGCAAATTCAGCATCGCCAGCAGGCATGCAGCTTTCAATTACAATGTCGCCGCCTTCGTTTACGTAGTATTTGAACACCTTAAAGCTTTCGTTCAGTTTATTCAGGCGCTCCAAAACAGCAGCCTTATTATTTTCTTTTACAACAGCACCAGCTACACGAACCTGCAGCATTACATAGATGCTATCATCAATAACCAGCATGGTAGGAAGATTTTGGCCATTAACCTCCATAAAAGAACGGAAGGCAACGGGATGCATTTCAGCTTCAGTAATTTCTTGTGCTTGGAAGCAGGTAATTTCTTTCTCCACTAAATATTTGCTAAATTTTTCAGCTTTTACGTTCATCGGGATCATCCTCGCTTTCGTTTTTACTAGAATATTACTAGTTATAGTTCCTATTATACACTATTTTCTAATAAATTGCATTCTAAATATTGCAAAATTTAGTTATTTTCTTCCTTCAAAGCATTAGCAAAATCGAAGCCAAATTTTTCTGCAGCCTCCATTTCTAATGCCTGTGGCTTCCACTTACAGGTGTAACCAGGAAGCGGCTCCATACATTTACCAATTACTTCCTCCATGTCCTTTTGCGCACCTCCGGCCCAGCCATAGGCACCAAAGGCCGCCGCCTTTTTGCCAGCAGGAGCCAAGCCTTTAAGATATGTCAGCAAAGAACCCATAGTTGGCAGCATACCATTATTCAAGGTTGGAGAACCAAACAAAATACCACTAGCAGTAAAGAATTCTGCGGCAATAGTACTATTGGGAGTTTCGCTCAGCTTATACACCTTGACAGTTACACCTGCATGAGCTGCACCTCTAGCAATAGCACGTGCCATTTGTTCAGTACCGCCCCACATGCTGTCATAGGCAACAATCAGACTGCCATCCTTTACGCCAACGCTCCATTTAGCATAGCAATCCATAATTTCAGCAACATAGCTGCGCCAAATTACACCATGAGAAGGAGCAATCATCTTAATATCAAAGGCGCCTAGCTTAGGCAACGCCTTAGCAGCCAATTTGGCATAGGGCCAAAGAATATTAGCAAAGTATTTGCGTGCCTCGTAAAGAAGCTCGTCCTTTGCAACCTCATCATCAAAGCGCTTGCTAGTAGCATAATGCTGACCAAAGCCATCATTAGAGAAAAGAATTTTATCATAATCAGAATAGGTTGCCATATTATCAGGCCAATGCAGCATAGTCATTGCAGCAAAGCTAAGTGTACGCTTGCCAATATTCAGGCTAGCACCATCCTTAACAACCTCAAAGGCAAACTCATCACCATAATGCTGAACTGCTTCATTTTTGCCAGCCATAGTAATAATAAACTTAGCCTTAGGACAAGCCTTAGCCAATGCAGGCATAGCACCAGAATGGTCAGGCTCTACATGATTAATAATAATATAATCAATATTTTCAGGAGCAGTAACCTTAGAGATATTCTGCAGCAGCTCTTCTGCAAAGGGCGCCTTAACAGTATCAATCAAGGTTATCTTTTCATCCATAATCAAATAGGAATTATAGGTTGCACCACGCTCAGTCTTGTAGCCATGAAAATCACGTACTGCCCAATCCTGAATACCAACATCAAATATATCATGTACTATTTCCAAAGGTTTCATAAACAATCCCCGCCTCCTCATTAATAAAGCACATAAGATCCAATAGACTAGTAAGTAAATTCGCTAAAAGTACATTAATATCCTGCTTTTGCTTTAATTAATTTAGCTCAACCAGATTAACACTCTTTTCATCACGATTAATATTAAGAGCCTTTTGATGATATTTATTCAAGGTGCTGCGATGACCAATGCTTACTACAGTTGTATTAGGCAAGCTGCTGCCAAGCTGCATATACATCTTGGCTTCCGTTGTCTCGTCAAGAGCAGATGTTGCCTCATCTAAAAACAACCATAACGGCTGCTGAACATGGGCACGTACAAAGGCCAAACGCTGCTGCTCACCAATAGAAAGCACATGGCTCCAATCACCAACAACATCCAGCTTATCACTTAAATAACCAATTTCGCACTGCTCCATTAGCTTCAACAAATGCTCATCACTAATCATCTTGGTACCAGGATATAAAAGAGCATTACGCAGTGTTCCTAAGGGTAAATACGGACGCTGAGGAATAAACATTAAATCCTTAGTATCAGGCAAACTAATACGTCCCTCTACAAAAGGCCAAATTCCAGAAATAGCACGCAATAGAGTACTTTTACCACTGCCACTAACGCCTCTAATCAACACGTTTTGACCAGGCTCTAAAGTAAAGCTTATTTTTTTAAGCAATGGAGTACCATCTGGTAAATTTACCTGTAAGCCATCAGCGCTTACTACTTCAGCCGTAACAAAACGATCAACGTGGAATTTATCAGCTTCGGACGAAACCTCGTGCATATGACGTCCAAAATAAGTTAAACGAAGAACAACAGCCTTCCATTGAGCCAAACTGGCATATACATCAATAAAATAAGATAATGAAGTCTGTACGCTGCCGAAGGCATTGGCAACCTGCATCAAGCCACCAAGGGTAATCTCCTTAGACAAATAACGATTCATAGCCACAACAAAGGGAAAAATAATAGCTATCTGAGAATAACCAGAGTTAAGCCAAATCAGCTGCTTATGCTTCGTAACAAGGCGCCAAAAATTATCTAAAAGCAAGGTAAAGCGTTCCTTAAAAACACCACTCTCCTGCTGTTCACCACGGTAAAAGGCAATATTTTCTGCATTTTCACGCAGGCGAATCATACTAAAACGAAAATCTGCCTCATAGCGCTGCTGCACAAAATTAAGCTGAACCAGCTTTTTACCAACAAGGTGAGTAACCCAGGTACCAATTACAGAATAAACAAGTGCAGCCCAGAACATATAACCATCAATACTCCACTCCCTGCCCATAAAGGTAAACTCCAATGAGCCAGACAACTTATAAAGCACAAAGGCAAAGGAAGCAAAGGTACAAAGGGCCTTTAAAATACCAATAGCAAAGCTTAAGGTCATCTCTACAAAAAGACGCACATCCTCACTAATACGTTGGTCAGGGTTATCAGTATCCTTACCAAACATCTGCAAATGATAGTAGGTACGATTCTTAAGCCAAATATCTATAAAACGATTAGTCATCCACCGGCGCCAGTTTAAAATCAACGTCTGCTGCAAAACATAGGAATATACGGACAAAATAATGTAGATAGCAGCCAGCCAGGAAAAATGTATAAGCTCATCAAAAAGCTTGTCAGTCTCATAATTTTGCAAAGCACTATAAAAGGAATTATTCCACTGGTTCAAAAGCACCAGCATATACACAATGCCCAGTGTCAAGGCCACAATAGCAATTAGTAACAAAAATGCCTTATTACGTTCCTCGGACTGCCAATAGCTTTTTGTCAAAAGCCATACATCTTTAATAAATTCTTTAGTTTCTTTCAGCTTCGTCACAGTATCACTCCATTTCGATAACATATTACTATTATACAACAGAGAGAAGCTACTAGTAGTGTAATTTTTGAAAAATAAAGTAAGACGTAAACAAAAAAAGCTCCACAGCCTAAGCTGTGGAGCTAGAAGAACTAAAATTACATAGCTGCTTCTTCAACAGGATATACACTGATTTGACGTTTGTCGCGGCCTTTGCGTTCGAATTTTACACGGCCTTCAACCATAGCGTAAATGGTGTAATCTTTGCCCATGCCAACATTGTTGCCGGGATGGAATTTAGTACCACGTTGACGAACGATGATGCTGCCAGCGGTTACCAATTGGCTGTCATGAGCTTTGGTGCCCAGACGTTGCGCGTTGGAGTCACGACCGTTGTGGGAGCTACCGGTACCTTTTTTATGTGCATGTAATTGCAGAATAATTTCAAACATTACTTTCACCTCCTATGTTCTTTGATTCGAACATATTGCGGACACTGACGAGCTACTGAGTCCACGCTATAAAACATGGTCATCAAAATTGCCTGCGTCATGTCAGTAGGAGCACTGTTCAATGCTACCTCTAAAATTCCGTCCTCTTGATTAACCAGACAAGACGGATGTAAATTCAAGTGCTTTTCCAAGCCAATTACAGGAGCCTGTGTTAAAGAAGAAATTGAGCTACATATAATGTCGCTGCCTTCTTCAGCATAGCCTGCATGACCACTAACCTTATAGCCAGTAATCATCCCCTGCTCATCCTTGTAAAAATCCACGGTTATCATAACAATTAAGCGTTGATAGCGGTGATTTCAACAGTGGTGAACGGTTGACGATGACCTTGACGTTTACGGTAGTTGGATTTAGCTTTGTATTTGAAAACGAAAATTTTGTCTGCGCGGCCGTGCTCAACAACTTTAGCAACAACTTTTGCGCCTTCAACTACGGGTTTGCCAATCTTAACGTCAGCGTCGTTAACAACGGTCAGAACTTCTTCAAAAACAACTTCAGCGCCAACTTCTGCGTTCAGTTTTTCAACTTGCAGGGTTTCGCCTTCGCTTACACGGTATTGTTTACCGCCGGTTTGAATAATAGCGTACATCTATTGCACCTCCCTTTATGATAGACTCGCCAAATACGGTACTCCAGTATTGGAGATTTTCCAAAACCTCTCTGCGCGGTTGGGGACGGACCACTTCAGTCCATACCAGAATATTTTAACCTACACTCCGCTTTTTGTCAACAGAGAAACGGCTAAAAATCATTAAAAATTTTCTTCCAGATTAAATTTTTACAGACTATTTTTAAGCACCTGTATTATCCAGAATCATGAAGCTTTCCACATGCAGCGACGGATCACTTTCAATGCGCAAACTGCAAGCCAGCTCTCGCTCCCATGCCTTTAAATCCTTACTGATAAGCCATTGTGCCAGCCATGGATTGGCAGCCACTAAAAGGTTTTTAGAGCTTCCTCTACGCTTCAAAAGTCCCCTCAGCTTACGCTTAATCTCCAGAGCCAGGCTTTCCCTGCTTTGCACCCTGCCACTGCCGTCACAAACCGGGCATTGCGTATACAATGCGGAGGATAGATTCTGACGAGATTTCTTTCTAGTAATCTCCACCAGATTAAGCACAGTAATATCCTGAACCTTAGGATGCATTTTATCTCCTGCAAAGGCTTTTTGCAAGGCATCCAGTATTTCACGCTTATGCTCTTCTGTATGCATATCAATGAAGTCAACAACAATAATGCCACCAATATCACGCAAACGTAGCTGGCGGGCAATTTCTGCAGCAGCCTCACGATTTATCTGCATAATTGTTTCTTCAAGGTTTTCTCTGCCACTAAACTTACCACTATTAACATCAATAACAGTCATAGCCTCAGTATAGTCAAAAACAAGATAACCACCACTAGGAAGCATTACCTGTCTATCAGAAATACCAGCAATTTCTTCCTCCTGACGATTATAGGCAAAAATATCCTCCACACCCTGATACATGGTCAGCTTAATGCTGTTTCTTTGAGGAATCTGCTGCAGCAGCTCCTCCATACGTTTGTATATAGAAACATTATCTATAATAATTTCCTCTAAATCAGAGCGCAAATAATCGCGCACTATACGGATAGGAAGATCCAGCTCACGACGCAGTAAGCATGGAGCCTTAGCTACGCGCTCACGAGCCGCCAGCACGCGCCATTCAGCTACCAGCTTAGAAATATCTGCCTTCAATAGCTCATCAGCAATACCACAGGCAGCAGTACGCACCACTATTCCCATGTCCTCAGGCTTAGCTGCTCCGCACACACGCTGCAAACGCTCACGCTCAGCCTTATCACCAATCTTGCGTGAAATTCCAATATAACTAGCTTTAGGCAGTAAAACAACATACTTACCTGGAACAGTTATTTCTCTAGTTGCAGTTGGTCCTTTAGTACCACGTGCATCCTTAGAGATCTGCACGATAACACTCTGTCCCTCAGTAACATCTATGCTTTCGCCAAGATATAAAAAAGCATTTTGCTCTAAACCAATGTCAATAAACGCAGCCTGAATACCACGTACAACATTGCTAACCCTTCCCTTGAAAATGCTGCCTACAAGATGCTGGTCAGCAGCTCTTTCCACCAAAAACTCTACGAGACGACCATTTTCCAGCAGTCCCATACGGGTTTCATCCTCGGTTGCGCCTACGATAATTTTTGCTGCCATCTATAAGCCGCCTCCTTTCTCAAAAAAATAATTATTACATAAACAGCCTTGCCATTTTATAGATAAACACCTATTAATGAACATTATAGATATTATATTTTACCATAAAAAAGAAAAAACTGCACCAGAAATATGCCATAACAGCTCCCACTAAAGCAAATTTCCATTATTGCAGCTATTAAACCAATGCGTCTCTTACAAGCATATAATGTCATCTATCTGTAGAATACTGTAAGCAATGAAAAAGGCTGCACCAAAGCCAGTGCAGCCAAAATAATTACAAACCTTTTTCCTCATATTCAGCCTGTTTAAAGCCAACTAGAACATCATCGCCATTAACAACGATAGGACGCTTAACTAGCATACCATCAGTAGCAAGCAACGCCAGCTGCTCATCTTCACTCATAGTTGGCAGCTTATCCTTCAGATTCATAGACTTGTAGGCATTGCCACTAGTATTAAAAAATCTCTTTAAAGGCAAACCGCTAGCCTTGTACCAAGCTGTCAGCTCCTCCAAGGAAGGATTTTCTTCTTTAATATCACGCTTTGTAAACTCAAAGCCCTTGTCCATTAAATACTTTTCTGCCTTCTTGCAGGTACCGCATTTAGCATAGCAAACAAATAACATAATCAACACTTCCTTCTTTTAATATTTAAGTATCTTCATTAATATTCTGTCAGTAAAAATCCCATATAAAATGGCAAGGTTAAAATAGGATAGTCTTCATCAGGCCTTCCCACATTATAATCTCCCAGCTTAATAGCCTGCACAGCATGATACTTTTCTGGATGCTTTAATATAGTTTTGGTACTTTTAGTATTGCCAGTAGTAGCCTTAACCTCTACCAAGGTTGCCTTACCCTTATACCTAATTACAAAATCCACTTCTAAACCAGAGCTCTTGTGATAGTAGTAAATCTTTCTTCCCATCTTGATAAATAAATCTGCTGCTAAATTTTCAAATATCGCACCCTTATATCCGTTAAGCCTTCCTTGTAAGACATCAGCCTGTGTGCCATCCTCCAACATACCAATGAAAAGTCCATTATCCTGCATATAAACCTTAAAAATATCCTCTTCTGCATTTCCATCTAAGGGAAGCTCAGGTATGGACAGATTGTAGCACCGCTTTGTAATCCCGGCATCTTCAATCCATTGTAAGCAGCCTGCAAACTTAGAAGCTGTTCCACCTTTTTTGACAATGGAATATTGAAACTTTTTGTTTTCCTTGCTTAGCTGTTTAGGTATTGATTGGAAACAGCCCTTAATAATCGGTTTATCCTTTATATCAGCATATTTTACCATATCATCTTCATAGGAACGCAAGATGTCTCTCTGCATATTTAAAACAAAGTTCATTTGCTTAGTCTTGATAAAAGTGCTAACAACAGCAGGCATTCCACCTACTACCGCATATTGCAAAAGAAGATTACGCATCCTATTATGTAATGCCAAAGGAACCTGCTTTTCTTCTTCCAGACACTCCTTTAAAAAATCTATTACATTGTCATCTATACCACAAGCCCACAGAAATTCTTCAAAATCCAACGGATACATATCAATTACGGTTTCGTAGCCAACAGGAACCGAAACAGCTTCTTCTCTGTATCCGTTTACACCAAGCAAATAACCAGTTCCAATGACATCATATCTACCATCTAACTTAAAAAATTTCAATGCAGTTCTAGCATTGGGACAGGCTTGGATTTCATCCAAAATGATTATAGTTTTTTGCGGCTCAAATCTAACCTCTTTCCCCAAAGAAACAGACATCATCATAGTGATGTTATCAACTTCCAAAGACCCGGAAAAGATATTTTCATATTCCTTGTTCTCAAAAAAATTAATATAAATCACATTATCATAATTTTGCTTAGCAAAATGTTCAACAATAAAGGTTTTTCCGCACTGACGACATCCTTTAATTATCAAGGGATTATGGTCATCAGTATTCTTCCAGACCACTAGCTGCTGTTCTATTTTTCTACGTAGCATTTTAATCCCTCCGTTCCCCTTTTTAAATATAATTCTATGCTAAACCCGCAATTTTTTCAAGGGACTTTTTGCTAAACCAGCAACTTTTTCAAGGGACTTTTTGCTAAACTCGCAACTTTTTCAAGTGACTTTTTATCAAACTCGCAACTTTTTCAAGGGACTTTTTGCTAAACTCGCAACTTTTTCAAGGGACTTTTCGTCAAACCAACAACTTTTTCAAGGGATTTTTTGCTAAACCAACAACTTTTTCAAGGGACTTTTATAATAAAAATCTCACAGATATAGAAAAGGACTGCGCCATAATACGCACAGTCCTAAATCATTCAATATAGTTTTTACATCACCTAATTATGATTTATTCCTTGAGCACACCTTTTTCGATTTTTACAACCCTGCTACACAAAAAATCACAAACAGCCTTATCATGAGCAATAAGCATATAGGTAAGGCCATTACTTTTTTGAATATCTTTAAGCAGATGTAATATTTGTGCCTGAACAGAAATATCCAGCATGGATGTAGGCTCATCAAGAACCAAGACCTTAGGCTTTAATAGTAAGGCCCTAGCTATGCTGAGACGCTGTATTTCGCCACCACTTACTTGATGCGGATAACGGTCCAAGACTGCTGTATTCAGCTGAACAAGCTCTAACAGCTCTTTAATATTCTCTTCACTATTTTTATCATAGCGATTAAAAATCTTTAATGGTTCTCTTAAGCTTTTTCCTAATTTAAAAATAGGATCAAAAAAGCTTTCCGGTCGTTGAGAAATAAGCTGCACCTGACTACGAAAGGGCTTTAAAGCACTTCCTTTAAGAGCAGTAATATCCTGACCTTCAAAGAACACCTTGCCTGCATCAGGCTCTATCAAACGCAGAAAAATACGCGCCAAGGTTGTTTTACCGCTGCCACTTTGTCCCATAATGCCAACACATTCGCCTTCATCTAGCTGCAGGCTGCAATTATCAAGAACAGTAAATTTTTGATTTGTATTGCGGTTATAATATTTTTTGCAAATTCCGTCACAGCTAAGCATATAAAAAGCACCTCACCATTGTTTCAGCATCCACTTTGTACAGCTCAGGTACCTGCTCCAAGCAACGCTGCTGACAATGCTTACAGCGCGGAGCAAAACGACAGCCCTGTAAATTATCACCAGGTTCAGGCGCTTTGCCAGGACATGTTTGAAAGCCATTTTCCGGCATAGCTGCTACAAAGGCCTTGGCATATGGATGCAAGGGTCTATCAAAAAGCTTGCTGCTTTTTTCTACAATCTGCCCTGCGTACATAAGCGCAACAGTATCACTCAAATTCCGAGCCAAATTAATATCATGAGTAATAATAATCATACTGGAGCATTTTATGCTTTTAACAGTTTGCAAATTTTCATACACCATGCTACTAGTCTTGTCATCAAGCCCCTTAGTTGGCTCATCTGCGATAATCCACTCTGGATTAAGGCATACGCTCATGGCGCACAGCACACGCTGCTGCATACCACCAGATAGCTCAAAGGAATAGGCATCTAAAACTCTATCTGCATCCTGCAAGGAAAAGCTTTGTAAAAGCTGCCTTTTAATACCGTCATCAGCGTCCTTTATTCCGCCAACCTCTAAAATATCGTTAAACTGCTTTCTGATACTACGAATAGGATTTAAGGATTCACTAGGATTTTGAGGAATAACCGCAACACATTTACCATAAAAATCAGGCATTATCTCCTTTTGCTTAAGCAGCTCTTTGCCTGCGTAATAAATTTCACCGGAAAAATTTACATAACTAGGTAAAATTCCTAAAATGGCTTGTCCAAGAACAGATTTACCACAGCCGCTTTCGCCTAAAACAGCCGTAATCTGACCCTCTTTGAAGGTATAGGTAACATTATCCACTGCTTTAACAAGGCCGCTTTTAACAGGAAAATGCACGGAGAGCCTTTGTAATTCAATATCATGCTTTACCATTTTCTTACCTCGTTAAACTGCACATCAAGACGGTCACGTAAAACATCACCTAAGGAGTTAATAGAAAAAATTAATAAAAATATGCAAAGTCCAGGAACAATAATCAGATGTGGAGAACTGCGATAATATAGCATAGCATCATTAATCATAACACTCCAGTCAGGAGTTGGTGGCTGCACACCTAATCCTAAAAAGCTTAAACCAGCTACGGATAAAATTCCTCTGCCTACACGAATGGTAAATAACACCAACAGCTTATTCACCATATTAGGTACAAGATGAAGAAAAATAATCCGCCAATCACTGCAGCCCAAGCAGCGCAAGCCCTCCACAAAGGGCTCTTCCTTTAAACGCATTACCTCAGCTCTTACTATACGTGAAAAGCCAGCCCATGATGTAATAACTAGGGCTAAAACAAGGCTTTCTATGCTTGCTCCCAAAATGCCTGCTATAGCTATCATAAAACAGCTGCCTGGAATACCCATAAAAATGTTGCTGAGCATAGTAAAGAAATGGTCCACAGCACCGCCATAATAGCCACTGGCAAGACCTATCAGCATACCAGACCCCAGTGATAGCACTGCCGCAACCAATGATAAAAGCATGGATGTCCTGCCACCGTAAAGAATACGACTAAACATATCTCTTCCTAAAGCATCCGTACCAAAAAAATGCTCATAGCTTGGTCCCTGCAGCCTAATTGCCATATTAGCCTCAAAGGGATTATAGGATGCTAAAACAGGAGCCAAAAGACTGCAGCCAACAATCAAAAGCAGTATGGACAAAGAAAAATATAGCTTTATATTTTGTGTGTTCATTCCTTGCCACCTGCCTTTATCCTAGGATTGTAATAAAAAATCAATAAATCAACTAAAAGAGTAACTATGACCAAAGTAAAACCGCTTACCAATACATAGGCCTGCAAAACAGGATAATCTCTAAAACGGATAGCGTCCAACGCCATTGTGCCCAATCCAGGCAAAGCAAAAATGCTCTCCACAATTGCAGAACCTCCCAATACTCCTGCAAAGTAGTTACCTAAAAGAGCAATTACTGGAATGATTGCATTGGGTACAGCATAGCTTAAAAGCAGCTTTAGCTTGCTTATACCTCTAATCCTTGCCACTAAAAAATACTGACTGCTAAACTCGTTTAACAGCATGCCACGCATAAAACGACACACCATACCAGATGTTGCACAAGAAAGCACCATAGTTGGCAGCACAAAGCTTTGCCAGCCATTGCTGCCACTTGTAGGCAAAAGACGCAGTGTTTCACTAAAAAGCAAAATCAAAACCAATGCCAACCAAAACCCTGGTACAGCAAGCATAGCATTAGTAATAGAATTTACAGCTTTATCTATAAATTTGCCTTCATTTATAGCACAAACAACACCCATACCAATGCCAACAATGCCCGCTACCACCAAAGAGCTAAAAGCCAAGCACAGCGTGACAGGCAAACGCAGCATCAGCTCATGAAAAATGTGACGACCTGTTATATAGCTTGTGCCCAAATCTCCCTGCAAAACCTGCAGCAGCCAGCTTCCGTAGCGTTCTAAAATAGGCCTGTTCAGTCCCATCTCCTCACGCATGGCCATAATCTGAGCATCGGTAGGCATATCAAGACCATTTTGAGCTAAAGCAAACTCCGCAGGGTCGCCCGGAGAAAGCACGCCCAAAATAAAGGCAATCATGCTAATACCCAGTAAAACAGGAACCATCATCGCTATTTTCTTTAATAAATAATTCTTAATCATTTTGCCCACTCTACCTTTGCAAGGTCCACGCCATAAATCAAGGCATCATAATTTTTTAGTCTCTTATTATAGGCAACAATGCTTTTGTCGTTAAATAAGGGAACTATAGGCTGTTCCTCTATAGAAATTGCCTGAATACGAGCAAATATTTCCTTACGACGCTTTTCATCCAGGCAATGCTTAGCCTCATCCATTAAAGCAATCACCTCGTCATTTTTATAATGCGTGCTGCTAGAAACATTACGTGCTCCATCAGGCATCATAAAGGTGTAAAAAATACTGTAAGGGTCACCATTAGGCAATCCCTGCTGAGTTCTAGCAATATCATACTCACCCTTACGCATCATTTTGTTCATAGTGCCATATTCCAGCGCCATAATCTGTACATCAACACCAATATCGTGCAGCCAATAAGCAATAAGCTCAGCTTCACCCTTTTGCAAAGGATCACTGCCATTAATGCAATAAATTGCCTTAACACGCTTATCACCCAAGGCCTCCTTAGCCAGCGCCTTGGCCTTAGCCACATTATACTCAACAGGCATAGGCACAAAATAAGGACTGGTATAATTCAAAAGATTTTGTGTGGGATAGGCATAGCCCAAATATAAGGAATTTACTAATAAATCCCTATTAATCATCAAACTGACAGCCTTACGCATACGCACATCATTAAAGGGAGCTCTGGTGCCATTAAGATTCAAAAACCTTGTCATGGTAGATTTGTTAACAGAAATAGCAAAACGAGAATCCTTTTTCACCTCGTCTGCCAAAAATGGTGGAATTGCATTCAAATCAAGTACACCTAAAATTTCACCAGCCTTAAGTGCAGCATAGCGCACCTCAGGACTGGGAATGCTTTTAATAACAAACTCCTTGATGTGAGCCTTTTCGCCCCAATAATCATCAAACTTTTCCAAGCGCACGTATTTATTTAAAGCGTTTTCCTTAATCTTATACGGACCTGTACCAATAGCAAAGCCATTATAATAGCCATCCTTAGTAAAGCACTCCGGAGCATACATAGGACTGCCAAAATCCATCATCTTATAAAGCTGATTAACGTTGGCCTGACCAAAGGTCAAACGCACAGTATAATCATCCAGCTTTTCGTATTTTTTTAGCGAAGGATAATATGTATCAATAGCCAAACCATAAAAGCTTGATTTTTTATAGCCTAGCTTCATTCTGTCAAAATTCTTAATAACGCTATCCGCATTAAAATCAGTTCCGTTATGAAACTTTACTCCCTGACGCAGGTAAAACGTCCATACCTTACCCTCGTCCTCCATTTGCCAACCAGTTGCCAGCTTTCCCACTGGCTCACCCTTTTCATTATGGGTAATAAGAGGCTCCCACACTCCCAAAATGCGGCTGCAATAAAAGCCATCCTTTTCACCTGGAGCAAGATGCCTATATGCTGCCAAAACAGCAACATCCTTTTCATTATTCTCCACTGTAATATGGGTCCGTTCATTGCCACAGCCAGCCATACACAGTAAAGCCAAGATACAAGCCAAAAGCTTTAGTACAATTCTCATAATAAGCGTACTCTTTCTTAAAGACAGTTATCCACATAGCTAAATTGCCTGTGGATAATGTGGATAATTTATAAATTCATGTATTTTAAACTCTAAATAAGCATTAGTTAATCCATTAACTATACCTAAAACAGATACGAATACTGCAATATACTTCGCAAAAAATAAGTAGAGAAATAAAGAGGGCAACAAGTACCCTCTTTATTCAATACAAGTTTATTAGATTTCGAATTCAGCAGAAACGAAGAAAGTACGCGGAGTGGAAACATATAATTGGTCACCACGTGCAACCATCCAGTAATCCTTATCTGCCACGTTGTAGCACATAGCGCTCAGCTTAACAGGAGTATCATTAATCTTAGTATTATAGGTTACGCCAAGATC
>Kit_p1__coassemble_117_pt1 | contig 120865 bp, 111 predicted proteins | sample Kit_p1__metabat2_high_PE_005 | metagenome-assembled genome bin Kit_p1 | reverse complement strand
ACCAACGCATGCGGGAGTCAAAGTCCCGTGCCTTACCGACTTGGCTACGCCCCAAACAGAATAAGATAACAGGTGGGGTGACTGGAGGGATTCGAACCCTCGCGTAACGGAGCCACAATCCGCCGTGTTAACCGCTTCACCACAGCCACCAAATTGTTTCCAAACTTAATAGCTTGGCGACGAATGTAATTATACAATATGATACAGATATCGTCAAGCCTTTTTTGAAAATTTTTTAAACTTTTTTCGATATTCTTAGGAATATGGTTAAAAACAGCAGGATTATCTCACTACAATCCATAATGCACTACAAAAAGCTCTGGGAAACACAACGCTCCCCAGAGCTTTTTAGATACTACATAAGCTTAAAAACGCAATCAAAATTATTTAATTGCCAAAACCTCGATTTCTACTCTAGCACCCTTCGGCAGACCTGCAACCTGTACAAAGGAGCGAGCCGGAGGAGTCATTTTGAAGAATTTTCCATAAACCTTGTTAATAGCATCGAAATAAGCAATATCAGTAGCATAAATAGTTGTTTTTACAACATAATTAAAGTTATAGCGTGCTTCAAGAAGAATTGCTTCAATGTTATTCATGATTTGCTCAGTCTCTGCTTCAATAGAATCCTGAACCATAGCACCGGTTTCGGGATTAATAGCAATTTGGCCGGACAGGTACAGATTAGCACCAGCCAGAACTGCTTGAGAATAAGGACCTAAAGCCTTGGGGGCATTGTTAGTGGAAATTGCTTGCATAATTAACACTCCTTGTATATATATTTCAGGATTGTAAAAGCTTCCTGATATGCTAACTAAAAAATTACTTAAACTAGTCTATCTTAATATTCGACACAGACTACTTATCTTCCTTGCTGAAATAATTTTTTGCCCATGCTAAAGCAGTAGGAGAAACAGCTACACCACCGCCAGCTGTTTCCTTCAAGGAGCAGCACATGCTATCGCCTACACTCTTCATAGCGTCAATAGCCTCATCAGCAGGTATAAAGCTGCCAATGCCAGCTAAGGCTAGCTCTGCTGCTAAAAGTGCCTGCAATGCACAGGAACCATTTCGTTTAATACATGGAACTTCAACAAGGCCTGCTACAGGGTCACAAACAAGGCCTAAAACGTTTTTAAATACAATTGATACTGCAGTACCAACCTGACTGGGAGAGCCACCTAGCATTGCTACAGCAGCGCCTGCGGCCATAGCCGCCGCACTACCACATTCTGCCTGACAGCCGCCCATAGCACCTGATAAGGATGCACGATCTGCAATTACCAGACCTATACCGCCTGCAACTACTAAACCACGCTGTAATACCTCGTCAGTAAGCTGATAATGCTTTTTCAAAGAAAAGAATACGCCTGGCAATACACCACTTGCACCAGCAGTAGGAGCAGCAACAATTCTACCCATAGCAGCATTACATTCACCTACAGCAGTTGCAAAAATAACAGCATCTAATGCCTTTTCACCTAAGATGCCTGCAAAGCCCTGAGCACCTGCCGCACCAGCAAGACGCTTGGCATCACCGCCGGTAAGGCCACTATTGGAGCGTACACCGCTCATTCCAACCTCTACAGAATGCTCCATTACATCCAGCATCTCCTGCATTTTTTGCAAAAGCTCCTGTTCAGGGCATTCTAGCTGACCTGCATTATAGGCCAGTAAAAAATCATCCATGGACTTACCTGCAGCTTCAGCTTCAGTAATCCAATTATTCAGAGAAAGCATTTCTTTTTTCATCAATATCCTCACAAAACACTTGCAATAAAGCGTACAGATTCAATAGGCTTAATTAAAGTAATCAGATTAATGATATGGTCCGGAACATCCTGGTCACACTCAATAACCATGGAAGCAAGTCCACCCTTATCGCTACGAAACACACGCATGGTGGCAATATTAATACCAACATTAGCTAACGCGCTGGTTACCAGTGCAATAATACCATGAGTGTCGTGATGAATAGTCAAAATTGCTGGCAGTCTACCTGTAAGCTCTACAGGATAGCCATCAATTTCTGTTACCTTAACCTGTCCACCACCTACAGATGAACCAATTACCTGACACTGGCTGCCATCTGCTCCAGTAAGCTTAAATAAAACGGTATTAGGATGAGCCAAAGAGCCTAAATCACATTTTTGGAAGCTATACTCCATGCCAATTTCTTTAGCAAAATTCTTTGCCTGCGGAATACGCTCATCATCTGTCAGCCAACCCATAAGGCCTGACAATAAGGCTACATCAGTACCATGTCCCTTATAGGTTTCCGCAAAGGAACCATGCAGATAAATCTCTGCCCTAACAGGACGTCCGCCAGCAATGCTAGCCGCTAAAAGGCCCAAACGTACAGCGCCTGCAGTATGAGAGCTAGAAGGTCCAATCATTACAGGACCAATAACATCAATAATATTCATATAAACCTCTTCAAAAATTTTTTCAAAGTATGATTTGAAAATTATATACAGATAAAACTACTCCTGCCCTAAAGCAGGAGCATAAAAACAGCTATTCGTCGCTAGCCAAAGAACGATGTGCCAGGCCAACGCACATTTCATTTAAATTAAGAACACCTACACCCATATAGATGGCAACACAAAGATGCTCTCCATATCGTGCTAAACCAATTTTACCACCAACATTAAAGCCAACAGCCTTTAATTTTACCTGCTCCAAAGCCTCATGAGCCGCACCTGCTACAGCACCTGCACCTACATGGGTTTCTGTCACCAGTCCCTGTCTTTGGGCAGCTACAACAGCACGTTCAATAATCTTGACAATTGAAGGAATAAATTCTCCGCCAAAATCTACAGCAGTAGCCTTAATACCTACACGCTGCAGCTGCTCCTTCATCTGAGACTCTTCGGCTCTATTAGCGGTTAAGGCAATACGTAAAGCCGCACGGCCAACGTCAATACTGCTAGATGGTGCTTTTCCATAATTATAGTCATTCATATCATCAGTCCTCTTCTACAACATCTAACTCTTTAATCTTATTCTTATCAATTACAGATACAAGCAGGAATACTGCAATGCAAACTACCCATTCAAAGTATACAACCTCTTTAAAAATAGGTTTAACAAAGGCCAGCGGATCACCAGGCATAAACCAAAGGACAATGCCTATAATTCCCACCAAAGTAGTCCAAAAGGCGCTACTCTTACGGCAAATGCCAGGAGCAAAGACAGTAAAGAAAAAAATACAGGTCAAGGCTGTAGTCATAGACAAACCAGCAATCATAGTTTTTAAAATACCTGCCGCATTAAATGCAAACCATAAAGTAATTAGACCTATGAGGAAAATAGTCAAACGACTGATTTTAAGAAATTTTTCATCAGAAACATCAGGATTAATAAAACGCTTGTAAATATCCTGAGAGAAAAGAGTTCCCGCACCCAAAAGAATAGTGCAAGCAGTGGATACATCGGCAGCCCACAAAGCAGCCAATGTCAAGCCAGATGCGATATGATTTAAACCCATAACAACCTTAGGCATAGCAATTGCAGCCTTTTCTACTGGAATTTCAGGATACATAACCTTAGCAACAAGTCCTAAAACTGCACATAAAAAGCCAACAGGTAAAATCAACAGACCACCTAAAAGAAAACCATTGCGTGCTGTTTTAGCATCCTTGGCACCACAAGCAATCTGCACAGGTCCTTGCGCAGTTATGGCCTGAGTAATCATAACTACAAACCAGCTGATAATAACTACCAAGGGAATACCTGCTAATGGGTCCACCATAGTAGCCGCATCAGGCAGCTTGAAAACTAACACATCCCAACCGCCAATATTGCTGACAGAGCTTACACAGGAATATAAAATACCAAGATAAATCAAGGTTACACTGACAATATTAGCCAGTCCACTAGACCAAAGTCCGCCAATAAGAGTGATACCAATAAACACAACGGCACTCATCAGCATACCACCCTGGAAAGAAAAAATATCTGGCAGAAGACTGCTTAAAATTGCACCACCAGCTAAATACTGCAAAGCTGTGATAACACACATAATGATAACTAAGCCAACCGCACTGATTACACGGCCCTTAATATCATAGTATTTTTCAAAGAATTCAGGAATAGTAGAAACCTGCATCGCACGCAGCTTTCCTGCTGCTGCTAAACCCATAACAACAGAGCCTGCAGCCCATGCCGCATTATACCAACCAGCTGCCATACCAATGCTAAAGGCCCTTTCTGCTACACCAACTGTAGATGCAGCACCAACAGCAAGACCAGTAATATTGACTGCAATCAAGGTGCTACTCAGCTTGCGGCCTGCAAACAGATACTCTGTAGCACCCTTGTCAGCCCTTCGCTTCACCCAAAAGCTTATGCCAAAAAGCATAGCAATGTACAAACAAACAATAATCAACTGAATAGACATAAAATTACACTACCTTTCTTCCATGCTTCACGCACACTACAAAATTTGCACTGCTCCAAAAGAGCGCTACCATACTACCACGTACAATTGGTAATAAATTGTCTTTATTATACCAACTTTCATCAACAAATTAAAGCACTTGCCTAAAAAAATCACCCTATCTATTTTTACCCTAAATAATATCCTACCCTTATGTAAAAAGCTTAACAAATTACCCATTATAATAAAAGAAAATTTTGTTCAAAGAGAGCTTTAGAAGAGGATTTTGCTGATTTGCGTCGAATTTTAAATAAGTATATTATTAATACCTTTAGGAGATTTTTATTATGTACACATATGTTACTCAAGGCACATGTGCCAAAAAGATTAATTTTGATATTGTAGACGGCAAGCTGCACAACGTCTCCTTCGCTGGTGGCTGCCCTGGTAATCTAAAGGCCATCAGCCTTTTAGTTGAAGGCATGGATGCACGTAAGGTTGCTGAGCTTTTTGCTGGCAATGACTGTGGTGGTCGTGGTACCAGCTGTGCAGACCAATTAAGCAAAGCAATTTTAGAAAAGCTATAAGAACTGAGCAAGAATAAGCGAGCTTTAAGAAAGGAGGGGCTTTATGTATAAAATCGTAAAAAGCACAGAGCAAGGTCTAAACGAAGTAGAGTTAGAATCTCTGGAAAAAGGCTGTTGGATTGACGTAGTAGCTCCTTCCGAGGACGAATTACAGGAAATAGCCGAAGCTACACAGCTACAAATGGACTTTCTGTCTGCGGCCCTTGACGAAGAAGAAAAATCACGTATAGAGGTTGAAGATGACCAGCTGCTTATTCTGGTCGATATTCCTTTCTTACGCAGTAACAAGGACTACGACACCCTGCCTCTAGGCATTGTCGTTAATCAAAATTACATTATTACTGTTTGTTTGGAGCCGAATGCTGTTACTGCTGACTTTGGCACCCATAACAGCCGTATGTTCTCAACCTTTAAAAAGACTCGTTTTCTTTTCCAAATTCTTTATAAATCTGCAACACTGTACCTAAAATACATCCGTATCATTATTCGCAGAACAGATGAATTGGAGAATCACTTACGTCAATCAATGGAAAACAGCGAGCTGTTTAACCTGCTTGACCTCCAAAAATCCTTAACCTACTTCTCCACATCCCTGCGTAGTAATGCCATTGTTATGGAAAGACTGATGCGTCTTCGCAACTCTACTCAAACTAACCGTATTATTAAGGTTTACGAGGAGGACGAGGATCTTCTTGATGATGTTATTATCGAATATAAGCAGGCTGTAGAAATGGTTGAAATGTATAGCCACATTCTCAATAGCATGATTGAAGTGTTCGCCAGCATCATCAGCAACAACCTGAACCTTGTCATGAAATTTTTAGCATCCGTAACCATTATTTTAGCTATTCCTACCTTGATTTCTGGTCTATGGGGCATGAACGTTCCTGTTCCCTTTGCAGAAAGCTCCTATGGCTTTGCCTTCGTTCTGACATTGGCACTAAGCATTGCTGCTGCAACTGGATTTTTACTGTGGAAACGTCGTATGTTTTAAATATTATTAACACGCCAAGGCTTGCTTTTTAAGCAGGCTTTAGTTTTATCTAAAGGAGAAATTATGTCCAAGGTTATTTCAGAAAAGCTATTGGCAGGCATCATCTTTGGTGACACCGACAACAATGAATATATTTACCTACCTGGCGGTGAAGTAGGTACCGATAATCCGCTGTGTGTAGTTGAACGCAACGGCAGCAGAGAAGACCTAAGTGTGGAAGACGCATCCGAAATGGTCCTCCATCTTTCACTGCGTCCCTGCTCCCATCCTGTTTTAGGAAATCGTTCATATTAATATAGCAAAAAGCATGAAGCGTAGCTGTTTACAACGGCTACGTTTTTTTATGTTTCCAAAGACTATTTCCATACCTTGCTATGAAATACAACTACTAGATAAAGTAACAAAATCATTCTATACTACTAGACTAGCAGCATTATGAAAGCGTCACCCATCATTGCCAAACAAAAAAAGTGCTGTAACACCTAAGCATTACAGCACTATAAACAGCAATTTTAATTTTAAAAGGTACCCTGTACCAGCTGGCTAATATTTTTAGAATGGTCAGACACACGCTTCATATTGATAAGCAGCTCCAGCATTACAAAACCAGCAATGGGGTCGCAGCGTTTTTCATTAAGGCGCACAATATGGTTTTTACGCACCTCTTTCTGATATGCCTTAACCTCACGACACAACTGAATTGCTTCAGCAGCAATTTCCTTATCATTCTTCTCTAAAGCTTCTAAAGCACGACCACTTGCCAAAAGAACCTTTTCGCTTAAAGTACGCAGCTCCTGCTTAGCCTCTTCAGAAAAACGAACATCGTCTTCAAAAATCATGCGAGATTTTTTAGCTAAGGTTTCGCCATGGTCGCCAATACGTTCAATGTCATTGCATGCATGAAGAAGACCTGTGTGACGAGCAGATAAGCTTTCGCTCATAGTTGTAGCGCTCATATCTGTAAGATAATTGGTAATATCTCTTTCCAAAGCATCCACCACAGGCTCATGCTCCAGAACATATTTAACTTTGGTTTCATCAAATTTATTGATTGAATCCATAGCCATACTAACATTTTTACGAGCCAAATTACCCATGCGTACAACCTCTTTTACAGCCAGGCTGAGAGCAATAGACGGAGTGTTGAGCATTTTCTCATCCAAATATACAGGACGCAGGGAAATGATTTCACCGCTATCAGGTAAAATACGCTCAATAAGCTTGATAAAGTAGCCAACAAAGGGCATAAAGAGCAGAGTGTTAATGATGTTGAAGGCAGAGTGAGCATTTGCAATCTGACGAGCAATATCATTAGCAGGAGAAATTAACATAACTACCTTTATGAACATGGACATAAAGGTTACGAAAATAATACTACCGATTACGTTAAACATAACGTGTGCCAAAGCTACACGTTTAGCAGTTTGATTAGCACGCAGAGATGCCAAAACAGCAGTAATACAGGTACCGATATTATCGCCTAAAAGGACTGGAATTGCGCCTTCTAAGGGAATCAGGCCCTGACCAGCCATAGCAATCAAAATACCGATGGTGGCACTGCTGGACTGAATCAGAACAGTCATAACAACACCGATACCAATACCCAGAATAGGATTATTAGCAAATGCACCTATAAAGTCAACAAATCCCTGATAATGACGTAATGGCATTACAGACTTACCCATAATATCCATACCCATCATCAATATGCCAAAGCCAAGCAGAACCTGACCTAAGTATTTAGTACGACTACGTTTTGCCAGCAGCTGAATTAAAAAGCCTACAAAAATAAGTACAGGAACATAATCAGAAAGCTTAAAAGCAATCAGCTGAGCCGTCATGGTGGTACCGATATTAGCACCCATGATAATACCAAAGCCCTGCTTCAAGGTCAAAAGGCCTGCATTAACTAAGCCTACTGTCATAACAGTAGTTGCGCCACTAGCTTGAAGCACAGCTGTAACAACAGCACCTAAAAGGACACCTAAAGCTAAAACACCGGTCATTGCCTCTAAAATCTTTTGGAGCTTAGCACCAGCAGCCTTCTGTAAGCCATCGCCCATTAGCTGCATACCGTACATAAACAAGGCAATACCGCCTAAAAAGCCAAGAAAATACACTAACATTAGTTACACCTCTAAAATAAATTTGTGACTATATTATATACATACAAGAGCAGTTATGTAAAGGAAAAGTAAAATTTTCTTGTTTTTATTTAGCTCAAAATTTACCCACTGGGACAAATTACGTTCCGCTTAATATCTTTTTCGCTATTCAAAAGAACTATATGTGATATTGCCTTCTCTAAAATAAATATATGATAGCTACATTTTATATCTGCACACAAATTCATAAAGCATATAAATCGCTACCATAAAATCAAGCTTTAGTAAAAACTTCAAGACATTAATCACCATAAATAGGCAAAAAAATTACGCCATACACAAACGGGCGTGTACAGCGTAAAAAGGAGAGGTGTATGATGAAAAGATGTGTTTTAACGGAGTTGCTTAATTAGAGTTGTCGCTTCTTCAATACTAAGGGCACTACCGAAAGCAATTACTCTTTCGTCAATGACCAATGCAGGAAAAGCCATCACTCCGTAAGCCACTGCCTTACGGAATTCAGAAACTTGCTCAAACTCAGCCTTGAGCTTTAACTTCTTCAAGGCAATTGCGGTATTCTGCATCAGCAGCTCGGCCTGCTTCGTCATAGGTCCCAAAATCTTGACGTGCATTACTATCACCTGTCTTTGCTTTGTTCTTTTCTTCCGTGACTATATAATACCAAATCAGTATGACTAAAGTAGGTCAAAGGCGTAACATCTTTGTGAATTAAAAAAAGAACCCTTCTCCACATATCAAATGAAGAAGGGCTTGGATTATTTAAGGATTACATTTAGGAAGGATTTTAAACGCTCATTAGTAGGATGCTCAAAAATTTCCTCTGGAGTACCTACTGCTTGTACATATCCATCTGCCATAAACAGCACTTTAGTAGCAACCTCGCGGGCAAAGCCCATTTCGTGAGTAACAACAACCATGGTCATACGCTCGTCAGCCAGCTCACGCATGGTTTTAAGCACTTCACCGGTCAGCTCAGGATCAAGAGAAGAGGTAGGCTCATCAAAAAGCATGATGGAAGGCTTCATTGCCAAGGCTCTAGCAATAGCTACACGCTGCTGCTGACCGCCACTAAGCTTTCTAGGATAGGTATCACGCTTAGAGGACAAGCCAACCTTTGCTAAAAGCACCTCAGCCTCCTTAATGACCTCATCACGATTACGTTTTTGTACATTAATAGGAGCCTCAATCAGATTCTCGAGAACTGTCATATGGGGAAACAGGTTAAATTGCTGAAATACCATACCCATTTTACAGGCAATACGACTAACATCGTCCTTTTTAACGTATTCTGCACCCTTGCCACTATCCTGGCACAATGTTTCACCATCTATGATTATGGTACCCTTATCTATTGTTTCCAGCTTGTTAAGGCAGCGAAGCAATGTACTTTTACCACCACCAGATGGACCAATTACGGCAATAACCTCGCCTTCGTTAACCTCTAAATCAATACCCTTTAAAACCTCTAAATCGCCAAATCTTTTCCAAATGTTTTGAGCTTTAATCTTGTTCATAGCACTTCTCCTATTGGTCATATTTGGAGAAGCGATTTTCCAGCTTCTCGAACATAATAGTAAGAATCAATGTAGCCAGCAGGTAAAACACACCTGCTACTAAAAACGGTGTAATATCAAAATCACGTTGCACCAGGTTTCTGGTAGTACGCATTAAATCATTCATAGCTAAAACATATACCAGAGATGTATCTTTAACCAGAGTGATGGTTTCATTGCTTACAGGAGGAAGAATAATACGGAATACCTGCGGCATAATAATGCGGCGCATGGTTTGTACATAATTCATACCCAGAGTGTGAGCAGCTTCATACTGTCCTTTAGGAATAGCCTGAATACCACTGCGGAAGATTTCACAGAAGTAAGCGCCATAATTAAGCACAAAGGCAATCATAGCAGCAGTAAAATCATCAAAGCGAATACCTACAGCAGGTAGTGCAAAATAGAAGAACAGCAATTGCAGCATTAAGGGAGTGCCACGCATAATCCATACATAAAAAGCAATAAGAGCCTGCAACGGCTTAAAGTTGGAGGCACGCCCCAGGCTAAGCAACAAGCCTAACGGAAGGCTAAGAATAATTGTGCAGAAAAAAATCTGCGCTGTAACAATGCTGCCCTCAAACATCTGAGGAATAATTCTAATAATGTAATCCATAATAATCTCCAATAAACAAAATATGGGGGCCGACAAAAACGGCCCCTTTAATCATCTTAATTTTAGTATTTAGTGATGTCTGCACCCATCCATTTTTCAGAAATCTTCTTGCAGGTGCCATCTTTCTTCATTTCTGCTAAAACTTTGTTAACCTTTTCGCGCAGTTCATTATCATCTTTGCGGAATGCTACTGCAATAACCTCATCACCCATGTTGTCTTCAAGAATGGTATATTTGCCAGGATTCTTTTGTTCATAGTAACGAGCAAGAACTGCATCTACAATCATAGCATCTACGCGCTTATTGTCAAGGTCCATATAAGCAGCTGCAAAGTCAGGATATTTTTTATATTCCTTCAAGGAATCCTTCAATGCTTTATTTTCCTCATTTTCAATCAGGTAAGCACCGGTAGAGTCATCCTGTACCGCAATGGTCTTACCAAACAAATCAGCCTTAGTTTTAATATCGGAGCCAGCAGGAACAACAATCAGCTGTGCATTTACAAGATACGGATCGGACAAACCATAAGCTTTCTCACGCTCTTCATTAACGGTAAAGCAGTTCCAAATAGCATCAATGCGTTTAGATTTCATTTCTGCTTCCTTAGCGCCCCAATCAATAGGTTTAAACTCAACCTCCATATTCAGACGTTTGCAAGCCTCACGAGCCAAATCAATATCTAAGCCAACCAATTCATTTTTATCATCACGGAAACCCATAGGAGCAAAGTTATCATCTAAGCCAATAACCAGCTTCTTTTGGCTGTCGCTGCCGCAACCAGCAGTCAGCATCATAACCATTGCCATGCTCATAATCATCATTAATAACTTTTTCATAATCATAACCCCTCTCTCATAGCTAGTTTTTAATTTTTCTATATCTTAGTGTCACCTCTTGATGACAATTATATTATACTTTAGTATGCTAAATTTGTAAAGTAGTAAATTGAGAAATTTTCAAAATTTCTATTTACTACCCTCAAGTACAAAGCTTATAATTATAGAAACTTTATCAAGGAGGTTATTCATATGATTTTTAACGATAAAAAGGTTGATGTGTTCTCCAACCGTTTTGGTGGTAATGGTGATGTAATTATAGAACATTATATCGACGAAAAGCTTTTAAATGATTCTGTCGTTATGTATGCTAAGATTACCCTTAAACCAGGCTGCAGCCTTGGCTACCATCAGCACAACGGTAATAGTGAAACTATTGTTGTATTGCAGGGCACTGCCCAGTACAACGACAATGGTACCGAAATAGAGCTGCATTCCGGCGCTGTTATGCATTGTCCTAACGGCGAGTTCCACAGCATAGGCAACGCAGCAAATGCTAAAGAAGACCTAGTGCTTCAGGCAATAATTATTAAAGTAAACCCATAAACAGAAACTTTACCGGCCTTTCACGGAACAACGAGAAGGGTCGGTATTTTTATATCTATTAATATGGCTCTTAATTAATTCTGTCCTAAAATACTAATCCATACACTACACGCAAACAATTATATTTTATCTGTTGCTTCAGCAATCATGTTATCATAAACAATCCCATTTTCGTTAATACATTGTCAAATTCTATAATGTTCTTTAATATAAGCTGAATATCTCCATTAATCACACCAATTTACTCTATTATATTATGTTTTCTAAAAATCAGCAAACAGTTAAATATTGTAATAATTTTGTAACAATTGTAAGCTTGACTTAAAACATGTACAGGTATACACTCTGATTCGGTAAGTGAGTAATTACTCACTTATATGGAGGTAAAAATGCTATCAAGAAAAGAACATACCCAGGAATTGGTTTTACATACAGCTACCAAGCTTTTTTGCTCTCTTGGCTACGCAAACACGACCACCAGTCTTATTGCAGCCCAAGCAGGAGTTTCAGAGGCAACTATTTTTAAACATTTTCAAAGCAAGGATAATCTACTGCATCAAATAGGCAGCACAGCGGTTTGTCAAATTGGTAATTGGTTTTCCTGTGAATCCTTGCAGCTTGCCTTAAACAGCTCTCAAAGCAGCTCGCTGCGTCCATTTATCGAATCACTGCTGCTAGAGCGCCTACATTTTATTGATGAGCATTTTGAGCCTGTAAAAATACTGCTTATTGAAATGCAGTATTCATCCACCATGAAGGAAAAGTTCACAGAACAGCTTCTTCCTAAAATCTATGAGCACTTCAACGAGGTGCGTCACCTGCTTATGGAAAGAGTGCCAATTACAGAGGAGCAGGCTGAAACCATCATACGACTATTAGGTGGACTAGTCGTAACATTTATCTTGCAAAAATATCTATTCAATATATCTCTTACTGATGAAGAAATACGCACCCAGATGGACTACACATTAAACCTTCTTGAAGACAGTGTAATTCATCACTAAGCAGCAAAAATCTGCAATTAATATATCACTTTATTTACTTATTAAACTAAATATTACGCTTGTATATTTTACTCGCAATATTTTTTATAATACAATAGAGCATACAACAGATAACACTATTGACTAATTGGAACTAAATGGAGGTACTCATGCGCATAGGATTAGATGTTGGCAGCACAACAGTAAAGTTAGCTGTTCTTGGCGAGCAAGGAAATCTACTATTTAGTAGATATCGTCGTCATTACAGTCAGATTGCTGCTAATATTTTAGAACTGCATAAGGAATTGATGGAGGTATTCCCGGATTTGCAAACTGCTGAACTTGCTATAAGCGGCAGTGCAGGTCTTGGCATCGCTGAAAACTGCGACCTGCAATTTGTGCAAGAGGTTTTTGCCGAAAAGGTTTGTGCCGAAAAGCTTCATCCTCATGTAAATGCAGTAATTGAGCTTGGCGGTGAGGATGCCAAAATTCTCTTTTTAGGCCGTCACTTTGATGCACGTATGAATGATAGCTGTGCCGGTGGTACAGGAGCCTTTATAGATCAAATGGCAGCCCTACTTAATGTAAATACCGAGGATATGGACAGTTTAGCAGCTAATGCCAAAAATATTTATACTATTGCCAGTCGCTGCGGAGTATTTGCTAAAAGTGATATTCAGCCACTCCTTAACCAAGGTGCTGCTAAAGAAGATTTGGCCGCAAGTATTTTTAACGCTGTTGCTAGCCAAACAGTCACCGGCTTAGCTAAAGGGCGCCCTATAGAGGGTAATGTTCTTTACCTAGGTGGCCCATTAACCTTTATGAGCTGTCTTAGAAATAGCTTTGATAAAATTTTAAACATCAAGGGCGAATGTCCTGAAAACAGCCTTTACTACGTAGCTATGGGAGCTGCACTAAGTGCTGAAACCCCTGTTGATTTAACAACTTTACCAGAAAAACTACAAAAAGCTGATGCAGAACGCAGCTTTGTTCATCTACCACCTTTATTCAATAGCGAGCAGGAATATGCTGATTTTAAAACACGCCACGATAATGAGCGTGTTGATGTAGGAAATCCGCAGGAAGCTACGGAAGCCTTTATCGGCATTGATTCTGGCAGTACAACCATAAAAATTGCAGTTATAAGTCCTAATGGTGAGCTGTTAGACACCTTTTACCAAAGTAATAAGGGTAACCCTGTAATTGCTGTTCGCGAATATTTAACTGGCTTTTACCAAAAATATCCAAACTGCAGGCTGTTAGCCGGTGGTGTAACAGGCTATGGCGAAGATTTAATCAGTCATGGCTTTGGTATTGACTACGGCATCGTAGAAACTATGGCCCACTTTTATGCAGCCAAGCATATACAGCCACAGGTTGACTTTATCATCGATATCGGTGGTCAGGATATGAAATGCCTTAAAATTCATAACGGCTGCATTGACAATATCTTTTTAAACGAGGCCTGCTCTAGTGGCTGCGGCAGCTTTTTACAGACCTTTGCCGAAATTTTAGGCCACAGTGCTGAAGATTTTGCCAAACTTGGCCTTTTTGCAGATAAGCCTGTTGATTTAGGCAGTCGTTGCACCGTTTTTATGAATAGCAGCGTCAAGCAAGCCCAAAAGGATGGTGCCTCTGTTGCTAATATCAGCGCCGGTCTTTCTATAAGCATTGTTAAAAATGCTCTTTACAAGGTTATCCGACCTAGCAGCAAGGAAGCTCTAGGCAGCCACATTGTTGTACAGGGAGGCACCTTCTTGAATGACTGCGTGCTACGTGCCTTTGAACAAGAAATGGGTTTAGAGGTGGTTCGCCCCAACATCGCAGGGCTTATGGGAGCATATGGTGCAGCCCTATACGCACAACAGCGTTATGAGCAAGCTCCACATACTAGCACCATTATCGGTCCCGCTGAGCTAAAAGCCTTTGTCCATACCGTTAAAGGCTTTACCTGTGGCTTGTGTAATAACCACTGTCATCTTACTGTCAACACCTTTGCCAGTGGAAAACGTTTTATTAGTGGCAATCGCTGTGAACGACCTATTACTAAAACGGCTCCCAACGATGACCTTAATTTATATAGGCAAAAGCTAAAGCTTTTAACTACATTGCCTAATCTGGAAAACCCTAAGCGTGGAGCTATTGGTATTCCAATGGGACTGAATATGTACGAGCTGCTCCCCTTTTGGCAAGGACTGTTAAATGCGCTTGGCTTTAAGGTTATTGCCAGCCCTATTGAAGATAAAGCCATCTACAGCCTAGGCCAAAGCACCATTGCCAGTGATACAGTCTGCTACCCTGCCAAGCTGATGCATGGTCATATCAAATGGCTGTTAAACCACGGCATAGAAACCATCTTCTATCCCTGCATGACCTATAATGTAGATGAGCATAGCACAGAAAACTGCTATAACTGCCCCGTAGTAGCCTACTATCCCGAGGCACTTGCTGCCAACATCTTAGATTTGTCAAAGGTAAATTTCCTCCATGAGTATCTAGGTTTATCCAATAAGAAAATTTTAGCTGAGAAGCTGCTACAAATTTTCCAACCCAATTACCCAGATATTACAAAAAATGAAATAAAAAAAGCCATTGAAGCGGCATTTACAGCCTATGACGAATATGAGCTACAGGTTAAAAATCGAGGTCAGCAAATCATTAATACCGCTCGTCAGCAGCATCGCCCTATTATAGTGCTAGCAGGGCGTCCCTATCACATTGACCCTAAGGTAAACCACAGCATCGATAGGCTTATTACTAATATGGGAGCTGCTTTAATCAGTGAGGATGCTATAAGCAGTCATATTTCTCCTCGTGATTTGAATAACAATTTGCATGTGCTCAATCAATGGACCTATCATAGCAGGCTTTACGCTGCCGCTAAATATGTAGCAGAAAACACAGATATGCATCTTGTCCAGCTAGTAAGCTTTGGCTGTGGCTGCGATGCTATTACTGCCGATGAATGCCGTCGCATTCTTGAAGATAAGGAACGCATTTATACACAAATAAAAATAGATGACATAGATAACCTAGGCGCCACTAAAATACGTCTGCGCAGTCTTTTCTCGGCAGCGCACTTATTTGAGTCGGAAAGCCTACAGGAATAAGGAGGTAATTCTTATGTCCGCAACAGCCGAATATCCGGTATTTACTACCGAAATGAAAAAAACACATACTATCTTAATTCCAGGCATGCTCCCACTGCATTTTAACCTTTTGAAATCAGCCATCCAAAGCTGTGGCTACAAGGCGGAAATCCTGCAAAACAGCGACCGTGACGTTATTGAAACTGGCTTACGCTACGTTAATAACGACATTTGCTATCCTGCACTTTTAGTAATAGGGCAGCTTATTAGTGCACTACAAAGTGGCAAATATGACCTGCAGCATACTGCACTAATGCTATCTCAAACCGGTGGCGGCTGCAGAGCGTCTAATTATATTTATCTGCTACGTAAGGCCCTGGAAAAGGCTGGCCTTGGTCATATTCCTGTAATCAGTCTCAATGTAAATGGTATGCAGGAACAGCCTGGCTTTAAGCTAGATTTAGCTATGCTGCGTAAATTTTTAGCTGCTGTTATCTACGGTGATGCTTTAATGTATTTAACTAATAAGATTCGTCCTTACGAAACCACTAAAGGACAAACTGATGAATTAGCCCAAACGTGGCTGCAAAAGCTAGATGCAGCCTTTAAGGAAAATAAAGCACAGGCAATTTCTACAGTTTTCAATCTCACTAGCAGCCTTGCCAAGGATTTTGCATCCATACCAGTACAGGCTAAGGAAAAAATCAAGGTTGGTATTGTTGGCGAAATTTATATAAAATATGCAGGCTTAGGCAATAACAATCTAGAAAAATTCCTGCAAAAGCAAAACTGTGAATATATGCTGCCCGGTCTTTTTAGCTTTGTAATGTATTGTGTTGATACTTATCTTACAGACTACAAGCTTTATGGTGGCAATATTTTAAAATATGGTGCCAACAAGGGTGCTATGTGGTATTTAGAAAAGCTTGAAGCTACCATGCGTAAAGCACTCAGTCTGGCACATATTGCTGCTCCTGCCAGCTATCAGGAAACAAAAAGTATGGCAAAGGGTATTATTGGCTATGGCAATAATATGGGTGAAGGCTGGCTTCTGACAGCAGAAATGCTAGAGCTTGCCAAAAACGGCTATGCCAATATCATCTGCGCCCAACCCTTTGGCTGCCTGCCTAACCATATTGCAGGTCGTGGCATGATTAACAAAATCAAAAACATAGCACAGGAAGCTAACATTTTAGCCCTTGACTATGATGCCAGCGCCTCCAAAGTAAATCAAGAAAACCGTATCAAGCTAATGCTGGCAACAGCAGAATAAAAAACAGGCCATCAGGAATATCATGCACCTGATGGCTTTGCCATGTCCAATACCTTTACAACAGCTCTAAAAATATCTTAGGATAATTAGGCGCTTAATCTAATTTGTGCTATAATGAAGGAAATAAATTTTTATGTGAAAGGTGATGTAGATGTTTAAAAAGATTCTTGCAGCAAGCCTTTGTGCCTGCGCCTTAACCCTTACACCCCTTTGGTCTGATAATGTAATTGCTACTGCAGAGGCTGCCTCTGAAAAGGTAACCATGAGCAACTATCCTAAGCTTGTTGGCAAAACAGCACTTTCTACACTCAGTGAAATTGATTTGATTGAAGCTAAACGCACTGCTCCGGAGCTAGAAGAAATCAGCGACTGGAACCGTCAGGTTGCTTACTATCTTGGCTCTAAGGAATATGCACTGTCTACTCTGTGGTCCCCATTAAGAGTGCAGCTCATTACCCCTTATTCTCTTATCAAATACATGTATTATAAAGCTGGTCAAGACTTAACCACCCCTGACGAGGATTTGATTAAAGAAATCAGAAAACACAAGGATGTAGCTTGGGTATGGGTATGGTCCAGTGGTAGCTACAATATCCTCAACAACAATCCGCCTCCAACTGTTAAGGATGTAGTTATCCGTACTAACGACAACGAATTCCTTCACAACCTGGACGGAGATAAATATTTCCCTAGAGAAGCATTTGCAGCTGCTAATATTCCTATGGGACAGGTTTGGGCGTTCCCTGTAAAGGTGTTCTCTGCAAGCCATATTCCTATGGACATTGTCCTTGTTGATTCTCAAGGCACTAAAAAGCCACTAACAATCTATGAAGCTGACCTGGCTAAATGTCAATAAAACATACAACAAAGGGTGCGATTCTAACGAATTGCACTCTTTTATATTTGGGACCTTATTACCTGTACTTTTCCTAAATAATAAAATAATTTTAACATAAGTTTAGCTTTATCCTATTGCTATTAAGCAGCAAATTAGGCTTCGCTAAGATGCGCAGCAGCATAATATAAAAAACGACATTGCTCTGTAATCACCAAAGCAATGTCGTTCAAAAATTCATTATAAGCTTTTTTACTTATTAGCCAATACCACCATAAATCAAACCAAGAATCATGATGATTACAGTTAAAGGAACATAAATAAGCTTGGCAGCCTTACCAAAGGTTTCGCTTAAATGGCCATGACCTTGCTCCAGCTCCTTACGGATTTCATCCCAACCAAGGATGTAGTAAATGGATATTGCACCAAGCACTGCACCAAAGGGAACGATGATGATGGAAACAAAGTCCATCCAAGCACCTACCTTGGGCTCCGCTTCGATAAAGATACCAACGCCAAGTGCCAAAGCGCTGGCAATAACAACAGCCAGCTTACGAGGTAATTTAAAGTTCTTTTGCCAGCTTTCGCTTACTGCCTCCAGCATATTGATAAGTGAGGTAATACCCGCAAAGAAAACAGCAATAAAGAAGAAAATAGCAAAGAACTGACCCATAGGCATTTGTTGGAACACTTTAGGTAAGGTTAAGAAAATCAAAGAAGGACCACGGTCTGCACCGATACCGAAGGAAAATACTGCAGGCATAATAGCCAAGGCAGACAGCATAGCAGCTACAGTATCATAGCATGCGGTACGCAGAGATGCGTTTGGAATATCCTCTTTCTGGTCCAAATAAGCGCCATAAACAATCATACCACTACCAGTAATGGATAATGAGAAAAATGCTTGACCCATGGCCATAATCCAGGTGTCAACACGCAGCAGCTTTTCCCATTGGGGAATGAACAGGAATTTGTAGCCTTCAATGCTATTAGGCAGGAAAAATACCCAAACTGCTAAACATACAAAAAGCACAAAGAATAAAGGCATCAAAACCTTACTAACCTTTTCAATACCACCACTTACACCAAAGAGCAGTACCAAAGATGTGAAGCCGATTACCAGAACATGCCAGATAACACTACCAAATTCACCAGTTGCCATAGCAAAATATTGACCAGGATCAGCAGTTAAAAGAACACCGGTTACAGAACCCCATAAGGAACGTAAAATCCAGCCTAAAATAACCGCATAGCCAATAGCGATACCTAAGCTACCCATCAGAGGAATCCATCCCAATGTACGGCCAAGCTTTTCCATTTTACGCTTAGCAAAGCAGTAAGCATATGCTCCTAAGGTGCCGGTTCTAGCTCTACGTCCAATTGCAAACTCCGCAGAAAGACCAACCCAGCCGAATAAAGCTATAAAAAATAAATAAGGCAGCAAAAACGCTGCTCCACCATACTCACCTAAGCGATAGGGAAACATCCAAATATTGCCCAGACCAACTGCTGAGCCTACACATGCGATAACAAAGCCGAATGTTGAGGTAAACCCTCCATTTTGGTGAGATTCATTATTAGTTTTCAAATTCTTCTTCCTTTCTACACTGCAGCCTAGCTGCACTACTATTTTGTAAAAATCTAATACATTCTTACAATACTACCCCTATACCATAACAGTTTTCGCACAAAATAGCAAGAAAAATCTGAAAATAGTTTTCATAAAGTTCAAACAAAAATTTTGAATCATAAAAAGCTGCTTTTTATGTTAATTTTAATACAAAACATATGAAAAAATTTGTATACATTGTTTTTTTGATTTTTTTCTTGACGGAATTCATAAAAGTGCTATAATCGACTACAACATAATAAAACAACGCAATGAATGAGAAGCAATTTGTTAAGCTTACAGAAAGCTGTCGGTTGATGCGAGACAGTAACGAAACAAATTTGTTCCGCTCAGGAGCGGCGAATGAGGAATCCGACGGGTGAGCCCGATATAGCTAACAAGAGATGGCCGCAGGCAATTTGGGTGGCACCGCGAGAAAGTTCTCGTCCCAAGTATATTTGGGATGGAGGGCTTATTTTTTTACCCTTCTTAGCTTGCGCGCAATTTGGGTGGTACCGCGAGAAGGAGAAGCTCGTCCCAAAGGGATGTGCTTCTCTATTTTTTTATAAAAAAACTCGCTAAGTACACAATAAGGAGAAAACCATGAAAAGAGCTTATAACTTTAACGCCGGACCCTCTGCCATACCTTTAGAAGTGCTTGAAGAGGCACAGGCTGAATTTATTAATTATGCCAATACTGGCATGGGTATTATTGAAATGAGTCATCGTTCCAAGGAATATGATGCTCTTCACCAAGAAACAAAGGCATTACTCAAAGAGCTGATGGAAATACCTGATAATTATGAGATTATGTTTATCCAAGGTGGCGGCAGCACCCAGTTTCTCATGACTGCTGCTAACTTTTTAAACAAGAAATATGCTGCCTACGTTAATACTGGTGTATGGGCAAAGAAGGCTATGGCTGAAGCAAAATATTTTGGTGAAGCATATGAAGCAGCCAGCAGCGCTGATAAAAATCACAGCTATATTCCTCAAAGCTTTAATATTAAGCCCGATACAGCCTATGTACACCTAACAGCTAACAATACCATCTACGGTACGGAATACAAAAAATTCCCCAAATTTGATATACCAATCATCTGCGATATGTCCAGTAACATCCTTTCTCGCAAGGTAAACGTAGCTGATTTTGACTTAATCTATGCAGGCGCACAAAAAAACCTTGGACCTGCAGGTGTAGTTATTGTCATCGCCAAGAAGGAATTCTTGGCTACTGCCAACAAGGAGCTGCCAACCATGCTGCGCTATTCAACCTTTGCTGATAACGATTCTCTTTATAATACGCCACCTGTCTTCTGCATCTATATGGTTAATAAAACACTAAAATGGATTAAAGCTCAGGGCGGTGTAGATGCTATAGCAAAGAATAATGAAGTCAAGGCTAAGGTAATCTATGATGTAATAGATAACAGCAATGGTTTTTATAAGGGACACGCTCAAAAGGAATATCGCAGCCTAATGAACATAACCTTTAACCTAGCAACACCCGAAATGGAAAAGGATTTTGTTGCTAAAGGAAAAGCAGCTGGCTTTGTAGGTATTGGTGGTCATCGTCTAGTAGGCGGCTGCAGAGCATCCACCTATAACGCAGTTCCAATGGTGGCCTGCCTAGCACTGGCTGAATTTATGAAGCAATATCAAAAGGATAATCAATAAGAAAAATACCTAATTCAAGGAGGAAATAAAAATGAAGATTTTTGTAAGCAATGATGTAAGTGAAAAAGGCGTGGCTCTGCTCCGTGAGCATTTTGATGTAGACGTACAACCTAATATGCAGCCCGAGGAGCTGAAAAAAATTATTGGCCAATATGATGGTCTAGTAACCCGTAGTCTGACAAAGGTTACTAAAGAGGTTATTGATGCAGCAGATAATCTTAAAGTTATTGGTCGTGCAGGCGTAGGCGTTGACAATATTGATGTAGCTGCAGCAACAGCTCGTGGTATTGTTGTGCTCAACACCCCTGAAGGCAACACAATTGCCGCCACCGAGCATACCATTGCTATGATTATGGCTATGACTCGCCACATTCCTCAAGCCCACCAATCCCTGCAGGAGGGCAAGTGGGACAGAAAAAGCTTTGATGGCATCCAGGTTCAAGGTAAAACCCTGGGAATCATTGGTGTAGGACGTATCGGTAGTCGTGTTGCTAAGCGTATGCAGGCTATGGAAATGACTACTATCGGCTACGACCCTTATATTACCGAAGAGCGTGCTCGTCAGATTGGTGTTGAGCTAGTAGACTTTGATACACTTTTGGCAAAATCTGACTATATCACCATTCATACTCCGTTAACGAAAGAAACAGAAAACATGATTAATGCTGAAGCCATTGCTAAAATGAAGGATGGCGTGCGCTTTGCCAATATTGCCCGTGGCGGCTGCATGGATATGCAGGCTGTGGCTGATGCTGTTAAATCTGGAAAAATTGCAGGTGCAGCTATTGATGTTTATCCCTTCGAGCCTTTGACTAAAGAAAATAATCCCTTCCACGGTCTCTTCAATGTTGTACAAACTCCCCATCTTGGTGCCTCCACTGTAGAAGCACAAATTGGTGTTGCTGTTGATGTTGCTTATGGCGTAATTGACGCCTTAGAGGGACGCCCTGTTATGACTGCTGTAAATATAGCTCCTATTCCTAAAAATGTTGCGGATATTATTCATCCCTACTTTGGCCTAGCTGAGCGTATGGGTACTGTTGGTATTTACCTTGCAGAAGGTCCTATTAAGGCCGTTGAAGTAGAATATACAGGTGAACTGGCTAACACAGAGGTTCAAGCTCTGACTACAGCCTTCCTTAAAGGCCTTTTGAACCCCATCCTCCAAGAAAGTGTCAACTTTGTTAATGCTCCTAACATTGCTAAAAAACGCCATCTTGATGTTAAGGAAATCAAATCCCATAAGACCGGCTACTTTACTACCTCTATTACTGCTAAAATTGTCACCAGCAAAGGTGAGCATACTCTGGTAGGTACTTTGTTTGATGGCAAAGAGCCTAAAATTGTTCAGATTGATAAATTCAGAGTGGATTTTACACCAGAAGGCTATATGCTTTTTGCACCGCATACCGATAAGCCTAATATGATTGGTCAAATTGCCACTATTCTTGGTAATGCAGGTATCAATATCAATGGCATGCAGGTTGGCAGCACACCTGTAAAGGGAACCAACATCATGGCTATTGCAGTTGGTAATGATATTCCTAATGACATTATGCTACAGCTTCGTGGCATTGAAGGCATTTTAGACGTGAAGCTGATTAACTGCGAATGCTAATTTGATAAAGGAAGAAGTTATGACTAGAATAATTTTAGTTCGCCACGGCGAAACAACCTGGAATATAGAAGGGCGCTATCAAGGACAGGAGGATACCCCCTTAAGCGAACGAGGATTAAAGCAAGGCACAATGCTAGCTGAAGGCCTGCGCAATATCCATATTGACCGTTGTATATCCAGTCCCTTGAAGCGCAGCTTCAAAACCTGCCAGCTCTGCGCAAAGCTGCACAATCTGCCTGTCGCCACTGATGACCGCCTGCTAGAAATAAATCACGGCTCCTGGGAAGGCATCTTAGCGCCTGAAATTGCAGCCGAATATCCTGAGGAATTCAACCTATGGCACACCAAGCCTCATCTTGTGCAAATGCCTGACGGTGGAGAAAATCTTGAGGACGTACGCAAGCGTGTACGCTCCGCATTTGATGAATATGCCCAAAAATATCCTAATGAAACCATTCTTGTTGCAGCACATGATGCTGTAAATAAAGCTATTATCTGTGACTTAATGGGTATGGGAATGGAGCACTTTTGGCAAATCAAGCAGGATAACACCTGCATTAACGTACTTGAATGTAACAATGGAGTATGGCGTCTTGTTCTCTTAAACTCTACAAATCATTTAGGCTTCCTTTTCAGTGGAATTGAACAGGAAGGACTATAAAAACAAAAATAAAGCTGTATCTGTACACATCATAATGATGCAATTCAGATACAGCTTTTTTATTATATATTTTTTGCTAAGCCGATATTAGGTAGAATTAAAAAAAATATCAGCTCATTATAGTTAAGGATATACGATAAATTGCTCTAAAAATTTAGCAGCATAGCTTTAAGCAAACTACTTTAGCTTCTTTTGCAAACGATGCAGCCAATATGACAAAATTACGGCACTAATACCCACACCTACTACAAGACTCTGCCAATATGAATACGCACCTTGGTTGCAGTAGTAATCAAGATACAAGCCTAAAGGAAGAGTTATACCCCAAAAGGCCAGCATTGATGCCCAGAAAATGGAGTTAACCTCTTTATAACCACGCAAACTGCCCTGAATGGGACAACCAATGGCATCACCCAGCTGCCAAAGAATCGCATAGATAATAAAGTGCTTAATCAATACTATTACATCTGGGTCAGTTGTATAAATAGAGGCTATTAAATCCTGGTTAAAGTACTCTAAAATCATATAAATAAAAGCCAAAATAGTGCTTAGCTGCAAGCCTATCTTAGTATAGGTCATAGCATCTTCGAAACGCTTAGCACCATATTCCACACCTACTACAATAGTCAGAGCAAGGCTAAAGCTCATGGGGAACATGTAGATAAGGGATGAAAAATTCAGTGCAGCCTGATGTCCTGCAATTACGTCCGTACCAAACTTAGCTACAAAAATTGCAACTACACCAAAAATACTGGTTTCCATAAATATAGAAACACCCATGGGAATTCCTATACGTAAATATTCCTTAAGCCAACTGCCAATAGGCTTAACCAAGCCCAAAACCTTATACTCATTAAATGGCTGATAACGCACTACAAAGAAGGCAAACATTAAAAATAAAAGCCAATAGGTGACTCCAGTAGCAACACCTGCACCAACACCACCTAAACGAGGAAAGCCAAATTTACCAAATATGAGAATATAGTTCAAAAAAGCATTAATTGGCAATGCCAGCATATAAATCTTCATAGACAGCTTAGTATAACCAAATGTATCTACCATACTGCGTAAGGGTGTAATCCAGAAGAAGGGAAAAACACCTAAGCCCAAGCCAGCCAAGTACCACAATGCCACATCATATACTGCTGGCTCCAAGCCCATGCTTCCTAAGAATGTAGGCAAGAATATAAAGCCTGCAGTCAAAATAAGCAAAGCAAAAATAGTGGCTAAAAATAAGCCATGCTTAACTACAACAGGAATCTTATCCTTCTCTCCTGCACCTAAAAGATTAGCAACCAATGGCATAGCTGCCATCAGTACACCGCCAAAGCCAGTTTGAATAGGCATCCATATATTGCCACCAATAGCAGCGCCTGCTAAATCTACATTACCAGCCTGTCCAGACATACTGGCATCAAAAAAGTTCATACCTATAATCGCCATCTGAGTGCCAATTGTCGGCAGCATAATGCTTAAAAGACGATCAACCTTAGTGCGATTTTCTTTATTAAATAATGCTAACATTTTTCTCCATCACTAAAAATAACACAAATAAATTCATAAAAAATCTTTAATTAATCCTGCTCTGCCAGCTCGGATAAATAAGCCCAACGCTCTACCAAGCTATCTACACGGTTTTGCGCAGCCTCCTGCTCCTTAGTCAGCTCTGCCAGCTTCATAAAGTCACTGCCACAGCGGTTAATTTCAATGCCAAGCATTTTTACCTCAGCCTCGGCACGAGCTATTTCCTGATCAATATTTTCCAGCTCCAGCTTTTCACCATAGGTTAAATGCTTTTTCTCCTGCTTAGGTGTCTCCTGAGAAATTACCTCCTGCTTTAGCTGCTTTTTTTCAGGCTTGCTAAATTTAGCCAGCTCCGCCTGTTCCAGCTCTTGTTGATGCAAGGCCTCCTCATAATCACTATAGCCACCAATATATGGTGTAAGCTTACCACCCTTCTCAACAGCAAAAATCTTTTGAGCAAAACGGTCTAAGAAATAACGGTCATGGGATACAGCTATAACAGCACCAGCAAAGGTATCAAGGTAATCCTCTAATACAGACAATGTAGGAATGTCTAAATCATTAGTAGGCTCGTCTAAAATTAGCACGTTTGGTGCGGTCATCAGCACTCGCAAAAGATATAAACGGCGCTGCTCACCACCACTTAGCTTGCTTACAGGAACCCACTGCAGCTCCGGTGGAAATAAAAATCTCTCCAGCATCTGTGCTGCGCTAATGCGTTGTCCATCAGAAGTTTCAATATAATTATTGGCTTCCTTGATGTATTCCAGCACGCGCATATTTTCATCAGAAAACTCACTATGCTGAGCAAAATAACCTATCTTAACAGTTTGTCCTACGGTAACACTACCTGTAGTTGGCTGTAAACGTCCAGAAATAATATCCATTAAGGATGATTTACCTGCACCATTAGGACCTACAATACCAATACGGTCATTACGCAGCAAAATATAGCTAAAATCCTTGATATAATCAATACCATCATAATTTAAGCCAATATTTTCCAGCTCAATAATAGTACGTCCTAAACGACTGGAAACAGAGGACATCTCCAAGCTTGACTCTGTCTTAACATTTTTCACCTCTGCCTCAATTTGAGCAAAGCGCTCTACCCTATCCTTCTTCTTAGTACGACGAGCCTCAGCACCGCGGCTAATCCAAGCCAGCTCACGACGGTAAATATTACGCAGCTTTTGTGCCGCAGAAGCCTCAGCAATACGACGCTCCTCTCGCTTTTGCAAAAAGGCACTATAGTTAGCTTCATATACATAACCCTTGCCACCGTCAATCTCCAGGGTACGATTAACTACTCTATCAAAGAAATAGCGATCATGGGTAACCATTAATAGTGCGCCCTTGCGCTTCATAAGCTGCTGCTCCAACCAAGCAACGGTAGCATTATCCATATGGTTAGTGGGCTCGTCTAAAATTAGTAAATCAGAGGGACGCACCAAAACGCCTGCCAAAGCCACACGCTTTCTTTGTCCACCACTTAACTCACCCATTTTTTGCTGCAGATTCGTAAGTCCCAGCTGATTAAGAACGGCCTTAGCTTCACTTTCCAGCTGCCAAGCATACTCATTATCCATTTGCTGCTGCAAATCTAAAAGACGGCGCTGTAAACGGCTGTCATCAGGATTAGAGTTCATTGCTTCAACAGCCAGCTCATATTCACGCAAAAGCACCATCAACGGAGAATCGCCCTTAAATACCTGCTCTAGAACAGTGGCATCTGCTTCAAAGGGTGGATCCTGGGGTAAATATTCCATAACAATACCACCAGGAATGGTCAGCTTACCACCACCTGCCTCACGATTAGCAATTAAACGCAGCAAAGTACTTTTACCAGTACCATTAACACCAATGATACCGTACTTGTCGCCCTCTTCTACATTAAAGCTGATATTTTCAAATAAAACTCTATCACCATAGCTATGGGACAGGTTTTCAACACTTAAAATCATAATAACAAGCCTACTTTCATCAATTCTAAAGCTTTTATTGCAGCTTTAGCTTCAGTGCAGGATTTTCCTCTGCGGCATCCTGCAGCACCTGCATCAGCTGAGTTCCGTACCAGCCAAGATACTCTTCCTTAGTCACCTCCTGAGGTACAATCAGCTCTGTTTCTTCCTTCATTTCAGTAAGGCAATCATAAAGTCCATCCAAATTAGAACCATAATAAACAGGCAGCTCCAAAACACGGCGTAAATATCTATGAAGCTCAGGCAGACCTTTCATTTTTTCAACATCTAATTTAACAGTACGCATATTTCCTCCTAATATAAACGAGTAAAGCTTTTATAGTGGTCCTCTGTATAATAAATTAAACCATCGTTAGAAAAGACAATTCTTTTAGCATTACGATTGCCCTTTACATAATCAATGTCACACTCTCGCCACGTGCGCTTATCCTTCTTAGGTAATATCCCCTCATAATTTCCATAGCGGTCACCACCTATGGATTTACCTGGAGCTACCTTATCTAAGGTTCCCTTGGACTTCCAGCCTAACTTTTTAGCCTCTCCCTTGGTAATATAATTATGAGGCAGTTTTTGAAATTGATTAATATAGGCAGCAACATGCTCTTTATCTGTATAGCTGCCATCAAAATCAAGCTTTAGCTTACTATCATTACCTTGAGTATCATAATCCTTATTACTTGTAGTATTTTGCTCTACCTGAATAGTATTAGTCTGTTTTTGTTGCTCTGCAGTGTTTTGTTTATCATTACCACAGCCTAAAAGCATGCCTATGCAAAAGAAAATACTAAAAAACAGCGCCAAAATTTTCTTCATAAAACATCCTCCTCAATATAATTACAATAGCAGGATTATATCTGCTTTATTATATCATACTTCACATGCAGCTTGTTTAAAAACTCCAATGAAATACTCCTAGCATTTTATTGTATCATATTTACTATACCTATGCAGTATAAATCATATCTAGATTTGCTGTTAAATTAGCCTGTTATAGAAAAGACGCACCGGATTTCTCCGATGCGTCCTGGATTTTAATTTTTTTCTTTATCTTCTATTCTTTATAAATTAGTCTTTCCAGTAATCAAGCTTGCTTGCATCCATGCCAATAGAGCTTGCCTTGAATACAGGGTTTTTACCAGCATTACGTTGAGCAACATAGTCATCCAATGCTTTCAGAGCAGGACCACCAAGAATGATGATAACCGGCAGGTTGATGATTGCCATAAAGCCCATCAGTACATCAGATGTGTTCCACATCATATCCATGCTAGAACCAGCACCAACATAAATAACTGCACATGCAATGATGCGATATACTGTAGTAAAGGTTTTTCCAGGTACACGCTTCAAAATATAAGCAAAGCAGTTATCTACATAGTACAGGTTGCCAAGCAAAGTAGTAAATGCAAACAGTACCATAGAAACAGTAATGAAGGTTTTTGCACCATCACCAAGAGTTACAGCCAAAGAAGCTTGTACATAAGGAGCACCAGCCAGCTCAGGAGTAGGAGCAATGCCAGAGCTCATGCACAGGAATGCAGTTGCAGTACAAATAAGCAGAGTATCGATAAATACGGACAGCATTTGTACCAAGCCTTGTTTAACAGGGTGAGAAACATCTGCAGAAGCTGCAGCATTAGGAGCAGAACCAACACCTGCTTCATTACTGTACAGACCACGTTTTACACCATACATTACACAAGAGCCTGCAAAACCTGCAAAAATAGTTTGGAAATCAAATGCTTCACTAAAGATACGAGCTAAAATTCCAGGAACCAGGTTGATATTCATTACAGTCAAAACAAATGCAACTGCAATATAAATCAAGCCCATAAGAGGAACTAGGGTAGATGTAGCTTTAATAACACGACGTGCACCACCCATTAGGCAGTAGCCAACCATGATAGCTAAAACACCACCGATAATCCAAGGAGTGGTTTCGGGATTATAGAAGCTATATGCAGCAAAGGTAGACTGCAGATTATATGCACAAAGCATATTAAAGCCAATACCATAGGTCATAATTAAAGCTACAGCAAAAATTACAGCCAGAAAACGACTATTTAAAGCAGCCTCAATATAGTAAGCAGGGCCACCGTAGCTGCCATGCTCACCACGTTTTTTATAAATTTGTGCCAAGGTACTTTCAATAAATGCAGACGCACCACCAATCAATGCGATAACCCACATCCAGAACACTGCACCATAGCCACCAAGGCAAATTGCAGTAGAGATACCAATAATATTACCAGTACCAACACGAGACGCAGTAGAAACCATCAAGGCATGGAAGGAAGATACAGATTCCTTACCTTCAGGTTTCTCCAAAATAACACGAATAGTCTCTTTCAACAAACGCAGCTGTACAAAGCCAGTGCGGAATGTGTAGTAAAGACCAGTAAACAGCAGCATGATTATCAGCAAGTGACCATACATAAAGTTACTTAAGGCGCCAATCATTTCAGCAAACATAAAAAAACTCCCCTCTTATTTTAAAATCCGTATCCATTATACCATAGTTCGAGGAATTCCGTAAAGATTAATAATTCTTTATTATTTTCTTCTCAAATCCACTTTTTTGAAGCATTTTACTACATTTTGTGTAAACCTAATGAACTTTATTAATACATATAAATAGCTCTGTACTCATTACAAGTATTTACAAATAAAGAAAAGGCTTTCAGATAAAATCTGAAAGCCTTTTTGCAGCACAATCTACAAGGTTACTGTGTCGCCTATCTTTTGCTTCCCTTTACAAGACAAAGTGCTTCTACAAGATCATCTACGGTAATAGAGTTCTTGCCCTTTTCTTCTTCCTTGTCCTCTAAAAGCTCACGCATCTCACAGTTGAAAATCTTCTTGATTTTAAAAAGATTCTCTAGGGTTAAAGCAATCTTACCATTTTCAATGTTGCTCAGGTTAGAATTGGAGATGCCCATAGCCGCAGCCAAATCTGATTGAGAAATTTTTCTCTTAATTCTCAGCATCTTGATTCTATACGCAACGCGTTGCATTTCTTCCTTACACTCTGCGTTAGTTACGATTTTTTCCATATCTGCACCTCCATAATTTTCCCAAAAACAATAAAGCAGTTACAACATGAACTTTAAAGCTTTGGCAATCGATATAACTCTCAGCACTGTACCCTCCAATAACAGTGCTCATATCCCTTGTCATCCCTTTAAAATTCATCCAAGCAGCTTAGTAATAAACCTTATCCTTAGAAATTCTCGAAGGAACACTATCATAACAACTTATACTTGTCATCAAAGATATTACGCTACACTGAAATCTTAAACCTTAAATAAATTTTACTGCAATGAACAAAGTATACTTATCCATTATCTTCCCACAGATAAACAAACGTCTGAGCTGTTATGTCTTTTTACAATTGTTCTCCGAAAATCCCACTAATCGACGAATTAATTTTATCATTGACTAATTAGATAGTCAACATTTTTAGATAAAATTTTTATAAATTTCACTATTTATACACTATTTCTTTTGTATTTCAACACATATTTGGCATCCAATTTTAAGATTTAGAAAACCTCAACAAATGAATAATAAGTATGCTTTATTTTCTTTTAAATTAGATATTGATTATCACCGTTTTTATACATTTGCATTCAGACTATTGAACATTTGATAATCTTCGAACTTCAACTTGTTACATTTGTAAATATTGTAATATTAGATAAAATAACTGACCTATTAGTATCACTAATAGGTCAAATTTGTAACACTTTTATGCTATTTCTGCTTAATTTAATTTGATTGTATTAATATCTAAAGATTATATAAATCAATGATGTTCCTTAATCTTACTCAACATCAGGATTTCATAATATTTATTGTTTTAATGTAATTTATGAGTTTTTTCCACCTTTTATCAAAAATAATTTCTCCAACACTGTTATAATACTATAAAAATATAGTAACAAATGTAAAACACTTGTAAAAAAATAGCGGTCAAAGGACATCCCACATACCCTTGACCGCTACACAAATTGGCTTCCAGGTGCTCGCGTACGAGCTCCCTTGGCCTGGACAATATTACAAAGCCGCCCCCATAAATCATCAACCCAAAAATTTAAGCCGACAGCTCCTATTTCTTATTTTATATGCTGAATAAGGCTACCTGAAAGCAGCAATGGCACACAAGCCAGCTCCTTCAAAGCTACTAATAAAAATAATTGGCGTAGGATAGTCCTACGCCAATTCCATACGGACTACGTCCTCTTACCAGCAAATGGCGGAAAGGGTGGGATTCGAACCCACGGAGGCTATTAACCTCGCTAGTTTTCAAGACTAGAGCCTTAAACCACTCGGCCACCTTTCCATAATGGTTAATTATACGTTAAAAGTTACTTTCCGTCAAGTACTTTAAGCTAAAGCTGCATCAGTAGCTTTTATAGCCTTTTCCTCAAGAACTAATGCTTCTTGCTCCATTACAGAAATCATACTGATAATTTTAGCATTGTATTCTTCATCCTTAGTCAAACCAAGATTGATATATACGTTGTAAAATTCGCTACGCATCGCAGCTCTTGCAAGCAGAGCACTCACTGTACCATCTGTAATGACATTAGGATTGCCTATTTCAATCAGACGTACTGCTATTTTCAATACCTCATAACTAGCCTGTGCTGCTGCAAAAGGTACTTCTGCCGCCTTTTTAGCAGCCTGACGAATAGCATTTGTTCTTGCAGCCTTTTCCTCTTCAGTATTTTTAGGCAGCTTATAGCAGCTCATAAAGCTATCGAACACAGCTGCATCCTCATCTACAAGCATCAAAAGCTTCTTGCGCAGTGTCTCTACCTCCTGCAGCAATTTTTTTACTTCATCTTCATGCTCTGCAAACTTTTCTTTGCCAACAGTAAGATTAGCTACCATAGATGAAAGGGAAGCAGCCAGCGCACCTGCCACTGCAGCACCACCACCGCCACCAGGAGTAGGATTACCGGAAGCCAGCTTAGTCAAAAAATCTTGACAAGTTAATTCTGTTAAATTTGTCATATCGTGCTCCTATGTATAATTTATTTATAGCTCTAATGGGCCTATTGCTTTAGGGATAGCCAGCGCCTTATTTGCACTACTGCAGCATAAGCATCCAAGGGCTCATCTGGCACAAGCATTCCTAGTGGTACTAGTTTACGCCAACCCTTGGGAGGATTTTCCTGCCAGTATAGCTTACGTGCCTCCTCTGTACTATGAGCTTCACCAATAAAATGTAATGGCAGCTGTGGAAAAACAGCTGCCACATCATTACTAATAGTTTTACTATTGGTACCATCGCCCATAATAACAGCAGCAACAGAAGCACTGCCAACAAATTCGACTAGCTCCTTACGCATATCTGTAGTTGCAGCAATATGCAGAGCCTCGATCCTACCAGCCTCATCCGTCAAAGCTAGACCTGTTTTACTGCGTCCTGGATCAATACCCAATAGCTTAGTCGTCATCTCTAGGAATAACCTCCATACGCACACGTACGGGACCAGCTGTAGTAATATCACCATCAGCATATGCCTTTAGGGTAAAGTTTCCTTTAGCCTTTCTGATTTGATTACTGCAGTCAATCATTGTTGCTGCGTCAATATTACCAACCTTACCAGTCATAGGATCTGGCAGAACACCAGCCTTAACTGCTTCAAGGTTAATATGATAAAGGAAGGACATAATTACATTTTCGTAATTTACCTCTTTATCTTCTAAATTATAGTCTTCACTATAAATCAAGCTACCATCTGGATAGATGAATTGATTTTCAGTAGCTTCAATATCGCAGACAGCAAGCTCACCAACTATTACGTTAGCAACTGCACGTACACGGAAGAACATATTACCTTTGCTATTATCAAGCATAGCTACAGCTTCATCTACAATGCTCTGAGCAATCCAAATAGCCTGTAAGGGCTGATCCTTTTGCTGTTCCATACCCAAACGCTGCAGAGCTGCAGCATTAGCACTACGCAGAAGCCAATTTACCTGAACGATATTCTCTTCATGAGTAAGACCACCATGCATCACACCAGCATAAATAACCTCGCCGGCACGATAGAATACTTGACCTTCACGCATACTGATGATACCCTTACGCAGCTTATCAGTAGTTTCTTCCAGCTCAGCTATTTCGCCATTAAGCTTTTCTCTAGCCTCGCTCAGCGCCTGAACCTCGTTCTGTGCCAACATGTACTTTTCATTCATGCTTGACAGCTTAGACTCCATATCACGATTACGTTCAGTGCCTAGCTTTATTTTTTCGTCTAGCTTAAGGATAAGCTCCTTCTGCTCATCAACCTGACCTTTGGCTGAAGCCAGTGCCTCTGCAGCAACTACCTTATCCTTGTTTAACTGGCGCAGCTCCTTTTGCAGCTTATCCATACCAAACAGCGCTGTACGTGCACTTTGGGAAGCACCAGCCATAACAACAATTGTTAGCACGGAAATTATAATACCGCCAAGCACGGTCAACAGAATAGAAGTATGCTTTGGTCTTAAGCCAAAGATGGACATTCTCTTCTTGCCGATTTTGCTGCCCATTTTATCTGCCATGTATGCAATCAGACCACCAACGATAGCCATAATCACAATCAATCTTATACCGACCAGCAAACTCCCACCTCCTCAAATTTCCTTTTTAATAAAGCACTATGCGTTTTTAAGGCGCATTAAATAGATACCTGCAGCAATGCAGAGCAGGTTAGGAATGGAACATGCCAGGAAAGGAGGAATTACACCGCCCTTACCTAAACCAGATGTCATGCTCATAATTGCATAATAGATAAAGATTACAATAATACTGATACCTAAACCAATAGAAGAGCTGGTTCTCTGTTTTTGAGTACCCAGGCAAGCACCAATCATAGCAAAGAAAAAGCTTGCCAAAGGAATGGAGAAACGCATATAAATTTCGCACCATTGCTCATTGGTAGGACGATTTTGAATCTCCATAAGACGAATATATTCTCTAAGCTCGCTCATGGTCATTTGGTCCAGTCTTTTTTGTTCCCAGGAAACCTGCTTAGGATTAAAGTTTAAGGGAATAACCTGTTCCTTAAAGGATGCAGAGCTTTGTACACCATCATTTTCATCAATGGAGAAAATTTTACCGTTTACTACACGCCAAGTACCCTTTTCCCAATATGCCTTTTCGCCAGTTTGAATACGAACAATTTTACCATCTTTAATTTCTTCCATAGTAATGTCCGTCATCATATTGGTTTTTTCATCAAATTTAGCAGCATAGGTTACACGTTGAATATCACCACTAGAGGTTTTAACAACTATATGCTCCTGTGTTTCTGGAACTGCGTGCTGCTTAATTTCATAAGTAAGTATTCGTTTAGCCTCAGCCTTGGCATTTGGCACAACCTTTTCTGCCCACACAACGGAGAACATGCTTACAACAAAGCCAACAACTAAAACCGGAGCGACAATACGGTAGTAGCTAATACCACTAGCCTTCATTGCAGTAATCTCGCTGCTTCCGGAAAGCTTACCAAATGCCATCAGTGCTGCAAGCAGCATGGACATCGGAAAGGTATAGTTGATAATCTCTGCCATATTGTAAACGAAAAAACGACCAATAGTACTCATAGGAGCACCATATTTTGTAATATACTCGGTCATCTTAAACAGCATGGTACTGGCAATTAAAATGCTAGAGAAAGCAGCAACTGCGAAGATAAAAGGATACAAAAGCTCCTTTAAGACATATTTATCTAAAATTCTTAAACGCATTTTCTGCCTCCTACATACTGAAATTATCGCCGAGGTAGTATTTTCTTGCTACCGGATCATTAGCAATAGTTTCACTGTCTCCGTGAATCAGAATATGACCATCAGCCAAAATATAGGCTTTATCAACAATACTCAGAGTTTCACGAACATTATGGTCAGTAATCAAAATACCAATACCTCTATTGGCCAAGTGTGCAATCATATCCTGGATATCAGCCACTGCAATAGGATCTATTCCAGCAAATGGTTCATCCAGCAAAATAAATGCCGGATCTGTAGCCAACGCTCTAGCAATCTCTACACGACGACGTTCACCACCGGACAATGCCTTGCCCTCGCTATGACGAACATGAGTCAATCTGAATTCCTGCAACAAGGATTCCATCTTAGCCTCTTGTTCAGTATCACTAAGGGGAGTTGTCTCCAATATGGATCTAATATTATCCTCAACAGTCATCCTACTAAAGATGGATGCCTCCTGAGGCAGATAACCAATTCCTAATCGTGCTCTTTCATAGGTTGGCAGATGAGAAATATCTTTGCCGTCAAGTAAAACAGTACCTGCATCAGGCTTTTCCAAGCCAACAATCATATAAAAGGTTGTTGTCTTGCCTGCACCATTAGGTCCTAACAAGCCTACTACAGTACCTTGCTCCACAGTAAAGCTTACACCATCAACTACATTGCGTCCGGAATAGTTCTTCACTAAATTCTTAGTTTCAATAATCAATGCTATTTCCTCCGCTTATGCTAATTTGCTCTCAGCAGCGTGCTCCTTGTTTACTAACGCTGGCTGTTGCTGCGGAATGTATTCAATACGTACATCACCATCAGCAATAGCTACATTGCTATTAGTCAGGCGCAGCTTGTTACCAGATACAGTATTACCATTTTGAGTTGCAGTAGCATTACCAATAAGCTCAACATAACCGCTCTTACTGGTTTCATAAATAACCCTATCAGCAGATGCGCTCAGCTTACGAGCCTGGCTTTCAATTGTTACGCCACCAGTAGCAGTAGCAATACCACTCTTCATATCATAATCAATCTTAGCTGCATCCAGTACACTACCGTCAGTATCGGTTAAACGTGCCCAACCACCTGTGGTTTCAGCATACTCTCTAAGCTTGTAATAGTCAACTCTATCCGCAGCAATAGTCCTACCATCCTTGCTCATAGACGCATTGCCTACAGCGGACATATCGTTTTCGTTATGTACAATAAACTCACTACAAACAATATGTGAGCCGTCCCTGTCAGCAACTACGTTGCCTTTAAGAGTTCCTTGCTTGCTTTTACTGTTAAAGGTTGCATAATCGGCAGTAGCCTTGCCGCCATCCTGCAGTAACACTACATTGCCTCGAGCAACACCATTACCAGTTTTTAAATCATATTCTAATTCATCGGCCTGCACGCTAAACTGTCCCGGTGCGGCCATAGCCGTTGCTGCAATACCAAGGCTCAGTAATGCTGCAGCTACTGTAAGCAGAATTTTCTTCTTATTTATCATTGTATTCGCCGCCTTTCTCGACCTTAGCATGGCCCTTTAGTTTAATCTTTTCAAAAGCACTAGTTGTTTCTACGAAATCAGCCTTTGCCATCCATTCGCCCTTGTAGAACTCTACATTACCTTCTGCAGTAATAAGCTCATCCTTTTGCTTCCAAGAAATTTTGTCGGCTACAATCTTGCCACCAGAGTTTAAGGTAGCCTTCACGTTACCCTCCAGTGCAAAATCATCCATATCATTTTCTACATAGCCTTTATCAGCATTAACTTCAATAACACTGCCATCAGCACGATAAATCTTGCCATTAATGCCCTTTAAATAGCCAACCTTTTTTACATGGTCGTTCTCAAGCTCTCCAACCTTGAACTCCCATAACAGTTTACCTGCCTGCTCTCTCTTTACAACAGTATTCTTCAGGGTTGCATTAATCTGTGCGGATACGCCATTACCAGTTTCCACCTTTACAGGCTCACCGCCAAACACCAACCAGGCAATGATTGCTGCAGTAATGGCAATACCTGCTACTATTGCTAGTATAACCTTTTTATTTGTCATTTACCTGTTCTTCCTCCTCAGGGGGTGTATATGGTGTATTCCAACGATGCTGGAACCAAAGCCAGTTATCTGGATATTCCTTAATAATTTTTTCGACCTCTTGAGTCATCTTCAGGGTTACGTTATAATCGTCCAGCTTCTGATCACCAGTAAACTCATAATGAATAGGATCCTTAACTATGGCCTTATGACCATAGCCATCCTCATTGCGAACTATAAAAATAGGTACAATAGGAGCCTTGAATTTACGAGAAAAATATGCAGGACCAGACGGTGTTGATGCCATTTTGCCTAAGAAAGGAACAAAAATACCGTCATATCCGCCATCCTGGTCAGCAATTAAGCCAAGCATACGACCCTTTTTCATAGCTCGTGCACAGCCTAAAATCTCGCTTGTACCACGTGAAAAAATCTCCTGGCCTGCACCCTTACGCAGCTCATTCATAAAATCACTATAAACACGATTAGGCTGGGGCTTTTCTACAGCACTTAAAGGGAAGCCATTAAGTGCCAAGGAAGCACCAAGCCATTCCCAGTTATCCATATGACAAGCCAACATTACAACGCCATTGCCCTCGTTTAATGCCTCCCACAGAACCTCGGGTCTGTCGTAGGAAACCAAGCCACGGATATTGTCTTTGTTCAATGCAGGCATGTACATAATTTCCATAAAGGTGATTCCCAGCTTTACAAACAGAGACTTTATGGTTGCCTGAGCCTGCTCATCGCTGTAGCCCAAACGTTCACGAATAGTTTCTTCAGCACGAATACGCTGCTTTTTAGCTATTTTATGATATAAATGTCCCACGCCCTTGCCAATAACTACTACTGCCTTGTAGGGCAACCAGGACACCACGGTACTGATAGTTTTCAGCAAATAATATAACCACATTATTGTCTATCTCCCTGGCCACGTTGAAGATAAGAGGCTACAATGCCCTCCCAAACTCCTTGGGCCCGTAAAATTCTTTCGATGGCCTCACGAACAGCGCCACGACCACCTGCAGCAGCCGTTACAAAATCAGCAGCTGCCTTTACCTCACCAACTGCGTCAGCAGGAGCAAATGCTACACCTACTGCTCTATAAGCAGGTAAATCATTCAAATCGTCACCCATATAGGCAATCTGGTGAGCGTCTAAGCCAAGCTCATCAGCAAGCTGCTGCATTTCTACATACTTATCCTTAACGCCCTCTCGTAGAAGCGTAATTCCCAGCTCCTGAGCACGATTATGAATAATACCGCTTTTACGCCCGGTAACAATTGCAATTTGAATACCACTGCGGATAGCACAGCCTATTCCCATACCATCCTTAGCATTAAATGCTTTAAAAAGCTCTCCATCATTACTGATATTGATAGTGCCATCAGTTAAGACACCATCAACATCCAATGCTAGTAGCTTTATATCAGTCAGCTTATGGTCCATTGCCACTTAAACCACACCCTGTCTTACAAGGTCAGTCATATGGAGCAGACCAATAACCTTATGCTGAGAATCAATAACAGGAAGCACGGTAATAGGTTTAGGCTTATTGCTTTCCATTAAATGCAGTGCTTGTGCTGCTAGCTTATCTTCAGTAATAGTTTTAGGTGACTTAGTCATAAGCTCAGTAACAGGCAGCTGTAAAAAGTCTACACCCTTGCTTAAGCCGCGGCGAATATCACCATCAGTCAATACACCCTGCATCACGCCTTCTTCATCAACTACAGAAACAGCACCTAAACCTTTATCAGTAATTACGAAGAGAGCCTCCTGCACAGTGGTGCTGCCCAGAACAACAGGATTCTCGTCACCCTTATGCATAATGCTGCCAACAGTAAGCAGCAACTTGCGTCCTAAAGAGCCACCTGGATGGAAAATAGCAAATTGGCTAGCAGTAAAGTTATGCTTTTGCAAAAGAGCTAATGCCAATGCATCACCATATGCCAATGCAGCAGTTGTACTGCTGGTAGGAGCAAGACCCAGCGGACACGCCTCCTTAGATACACCAACATCTAAAACAACATCAGCATTTTTACCCAATGTAGAAGCTGCATTACCAACCATCGCAATCAGCTTAGCACCAATACGACGTAAGGAAGGTAAAATATTTAAAACCTCACCTGTTTCACCACTATTGGACAATGCAATAACAACATCGCCACTGGTAACCATACCCAGGTCACCGTGAATGCCCTCTGCAGGATGCAGATAGAAGGAAGGCGTACCAGTGCTGGCCAATGTAGCTGCCATTTTTCTGCCGATAATACCGGACTTACCCATACCAGTTATAACAACGCGACCTTCACAATCTAAAATCAAGCGAATTGCCGCAGCAAAATTTTCATCAATTCGAGGTACCAGCTCCAGAATAGCTTCAGCCTCCATACGCAGTACGTCCTGCGCGTGTTTAAGCATTGCTTCCATTTACAAACCTCCTTAGCTTAACCGCGAACAATCTTATCAATAGCTAAAACGTCCTGCAGCAGCTTTTTCAGAGAATCAAGACGAACCATATTGGGGCCATCGGAAAGTGCCTCAGCAGGATTGTCATGAACCTCCAGGAAAAGTGCATCAATACCTACTGCAGCAGCCGCTCTTGCCATATGAGGAACATATTGACTTTGACCGCCGCTGGAGGTACCTTGACCGCCAGGAATCTGTACGCTATGAGTAGCATCCATAACCACAGGATAACCAAGCTCACGCATAACAGCCAAGCCACGCATATCAGTTACTAAGGTATTATAACCAAAGCTAGCGCCACGCTCTGTCAGCATAATATTTTCATTGCCAGCTTCCTCAACCTTCTTAATAACGTTTTTCATGTCCCAAGGAGCAAGGAATTGACCTTTTTTTACATTTACGGTTTTACCAGTCTTAGCAGCTGCATATACCAAATCAGTCTGACGGCATAAAAATGCAGGAATTTGCAGAATATCTGCTACCTCTGCAACCTTTTCTGCTTGCCAAGGTTCATGGATATCAGTTACTACAGGAACACCTAGGTCCTTTTTAATTTGTGCTAAAATTTTCAAACCCTCTTCAATGCCAGGACCACGGAAGGAAGCGTAGGAGGAACGGTTTGCCTTGTCAAAGGAAGCCTTAAATACATAAGGAATACCTAATTCCTGGCAAATCTCCTTGGTACGCTGACCAATCATCAGGCTACGCTCATAGCCTTCTAAAACACAGGGGCCAGCCATCAAAAGCAGCGGATGACCTTGACCAACCTGATAATCACCAACTTTAACTATATGCATGGTATACCTCCAGAATATCTATTATTTCATTTTAGCAAACAGCTCATTTACTGCAGCCAAATCCTCAGGAGTATCAACACCGATACCCTGGAAATCACTCTCTAAAACCTTGATGCGATAGCCATTTTCTAAAGCACGAAGCTGTTCCAAGCTTTCTGCTCTTTCTAAAGGAGTAGGTTCTAAGGCAGCATATCTTAGTAAGAAATTACGGCGATATGCATAAATACCTACATGCTTGAATACCTTATAGTCAGCCGGTTTATTACGCGGATAAGGCATCAGACTACGAGAGAAATAAAGAGCATAGCCATTCAAGTCAGTTACAACCTTAACTGCAGCAGGATTATCGTAATCCTCTTCATTCATCAAGGTTTTCATGGTTGCCATTTGTAAATCAGGATCCTCTTCAAAGGAAGCTGCCAAACGGTCAATTACCTCTGGTGGAATCATAGGCTCATCGCCTTGAACATTAACAATTACATCAACATCAGGATACATCAAAGCAACCTCTGCCAAACGGTCAGTACCACTAGGATGGTCAGGAGAAGTCATAACTGCGTTGCCGCCAGCCTTTTCTACGGCCTCCTTAACAAGCTCATTATCAGTAGCTACAACTACTTCACTGGGAAGCTTTGCCTGACTTGCACGTTCAAACACATGTTGAATCATCGGCTTGCCTGCAATCAAAGAAAGCGGCTTACCAGGAAGTCTGGTAGAAGCATAACGCGCAGGAATTACACATAAAACCTTCATTACTTATTCGCTCCTTTTTCAATAGCATTATCAATATATTCTCTAAATTTATCCATACCCTCTGTAATACAAATATCCATATTCAGGATGTACAGAGGAATTTCTCTATCAGAATAAATAAATTCTGTAGGAATCTTAACTGCGTCCTTTGCAGTAGCTACCATAGCTACTGCCTTAAGACTGCTAGCACGCTCGTTAATATATTGCATTTCCAGCATACCATAATCATGATGGTCAGGATAACGAACTGCCTCCATAATATTCAGGCCAATACTGGATAAGGTCTGCTCAAAGGAGGACGGATTACCAATTGCTGAAAATACCATTACATCCTTACCACGCAGCTCCTCAAGATCTCTGTAGTTATTGGAAATACCTTTATACCAATCAGCAATTTCCACAAAGTTTTTAGGATGATGTACACTTTCTACAACAGGAGCACCTGCATTATACTTAGCAATAGTTTTGCGCAGCTGCATACGGCTAAGCTTGCTGCTTTGGTCAGTCTTGGTCAACAGGAAAATGCCACCGCGATTAAGGTTTTCCAAAGGCTCACGCAGTGTACCGCGAGGCAGCACACAACCATTGCCAAACATATTTAAGGTATCAACTAAAACAACATCTAAATCACGCTCTAGCTGCCAGTGCTGATAACCATCGTCCATGATGATTACCTCAGCCTGCATTTTTTCTACAGCGTAGCGACCGGTTACAGCACGGTTCTTACCGATAATTACAGGAATACCAGGCAATGTTTTAGCCATCAGATAAGCCTCATCACCTGCTTCATAGGCAGTCATGAAGATTTTTTCGCCATTGGAAACAACGCCAATCTCCTTACCCCAATGAGAGCGATAGCCACGGTTGAGGATTACAACACGATAGCCCATAGCCTTAATAATTCCTGCCATTTTTTGAGCAGTAGGAGTTTTACCAGTACCGCCAACAGTAATATTACCAATAGAAATTACACAGCAGGGCAATTTAACTCTACGCATAATGCCAGAATTATACATGGTCAGCTTGCAGCTTACACCAAATTCGTATAAATAAGACATACCTCGTAAAACCGCCAAAAGCACCCATCCTAAGAAGGGAGTATCTGGGCCGTAGGCCAGCTGAAGAATGTATTGGATAATAGCATCTCCATGACGCAGACGCGCACCACCCTCATCAGTAAGATTACGGGTATTAATAGGATACTCAGGATATTCCTTAGCAGGTACAGCTGTCAAATCAAGTAATTCCTTTAAATACATTATGCTGCGTACATCCGCACCACGATTTTCGCGAATAACCTGGATTGATGCTTCTCCCATAGCTTGACGACGTGCATCATTTCTTATAATATCCAAAAATTCATTGGTCAGCTCTGCATTGTTATTAACCATTTTGCAGGCCTTTACCTTGCTCAGCAAGGAATAGGAATCCTTAAAGTTCTGCATGCTAGGACCTACAATAATAGGCTTAGCGTGAGCTGCTGGCTCAAGAACATTGTGACCACCAGTATTGCTAAAGGAACCACCTACAAATACTACATCGCCAATAGCATAAATGCGACCAAGCTCGCCAATAGTATCAATTAAAAGTACTGGGTAATTTTTGCGAGCGCCCTCCTGCTCCTTCATAACAGAACGATATCCTGTTTCATAGCCATAGCTGCTTGCCAGCTTAGCAATTTCATCAGCTCTAGTAGTTTTTCTAGGAGCAATTACAAGGCGTGCATCAGGGTATTCCTTACGAACGCTTTGGAAGGATTGGAAAAGAACCTTTTCTTCACCAGGATGGGTAGAGCCTGCAACAATTACAGGATAGGCATTGCCGATACCCAGCTCTTCTCTATATTTTGACAAATCCTCAGGAGTTACCTCAGCATAGGTTTGGTCAAATTTAGTGTTGCCAGTAACAAATATTTTGTCACGGTCAGCACCTAAATGAGCAATATACTCTGCATCAATGCTGGACTGCATACAGAAACGGGTTACAGTATTCAGCATATCGTCCCAAATACCGTACAGATAACGATAGCTTTTAACGGATTTTTCAGAGATACGACCATTTACCATCATTACCGGTATATGGCGTTCACGAATTGCACGTAAGAAATTAGGCCACAGCTCTGTTTCAACAGGCATAAATACGCCAGGGTGAATACGCTTAACCATGGATTCTGCTACAAATGGCAAATCCAAGGGAAAGTAGATAATTGCATCTGCCTCAGGAATAATTTGCTTAGCCATATTATAGCCACCTACAGTAAATGCAGATACTAAAATTGGACGGTCAGGCATTTCCTTACGAATCTGCTTTACAAGAGGACTTGTTGCAACAATCTCACCTACAGATGCGCCATGAATCCAAATACAATCCTTGCACTTAACCTTTTCTATTTCTTGTTCATTAAGTCTGCCTAAGCTCTGCTTAAAGCGTCGCCCAAAGCCTTTTTCTGTAAAAAGGCGATAGGTATAATAGGGCAGTACAAATAGTACAAACACTATTAATATTAAAATATTATATAAAAAATACATTTACTTACCTCTTTTCGCCTTATTGAGCATCCTTGCTGCGATACTGAATCTGGTATAGATGTGCATACAAGCCATTCATTGCCATTAGCTCATCATGGGAGCCTTGCTCAACCAGTTGTCCTTTTTCAAGAACCATAATCTTATCAGCATTCTTAATGGTAGAAAGACGGTGTGCAATTACAAAGGAGGTACGACCAACCATCAATCTGTCCAAAGCCTCCTGTACAACACGTTCACTTTCTGTATCAAGAGCAGATGTTGCCTCATCAAGAATCAATATTTGAGGGTTCTTTAATATTGCCCGGGCAATGGAAATTCTCTGACGTTGACCGCCAGAAATGTTCATACCACGGTCACCAAGCTTAGTATTATAGCCGTCAGGTAGCTCCATAATGAAATTATGAGCATTAGCTGCCTTTGCAGCAGCCTCAACCTCTTCCTTGGTAGCATCCAAACGACCATAAAGGATATTGTCATAAACAGTACCGTTAAACAGGATGGTTTCTTGTGGTACAATGCCTACCTGTTCACGCAGTGAATCTAGGGTAACGCCTCTCAGGTCCTGACCATCAATAGTAATGCTGCCACTATCTACATCATAAAAACGAGGCAGCAAGCTTGCTACAGTGGACTTACCTGCACCGGAAGGACCTACGAAGGCAATCATTTCGCCAGGCTTAACATCAAAGGAAATATTGGAGATAACCTGTTCACCAGGATTGTAAGAGAAGGAAACATCATTAAAGCAAACCTTGCCTTTAGCAGGAGGCAGCTTTTTAGCATTATCAGAATCCTTAATAGTTTCAGGAAGGTCTAAAACGTCAAATACACGCTGCGCAGCAGCCAATGCTTTTTGGATGTTACCAATTACACGGCTCAAGCGTTTAATTGGGTTAGAGATATTAACAGCATAAGTCAGAAAGGCAACTAAGCTGCCTGCAGTAATTTCGCCGTTAATAACGCTATTGCCACCATACCAAAGAATGATGGTTACACCAATAGCAGCTACAAACTCAATAGTAGGTGTAAGGGTGGCCATCAGCTGAGCATTTTTCATATTTGCACGGAAATTATTCATGTTTTCCTTATCAAAACGAGCAACCTCATAGCCTTCACGAACAAAGGATTTGATTACACGTGCGGAGGAAACAGTTTCCTGGAGTACGGAGGTAATATCCGCCGCAGCTTCCTGAATACGGCTACCTGATTTACGGATACGTTTGCCAAATAAATCAATAAAGCCTAAAACAAAGGGAAATGTACCAAAGGTCACCAAAAACAGCTTCCAGTCAAGATAAATCATCATTACAATGGAGGCAATAAGAATTACGCTTTCAGTAATCATCTCTACTACATTATCAACTAAAGCACCTTGAAGTGCGCTAACATCATTGGTAACATAGCTCATAATAGTACCTGTTTTATTCTTATCATAGAAAGACATACTCAAACGCTGCAGTTTAGTAAACACAGCACGACGAATGTCAATAATAACTCGTTGTCCGACATAGCTCATTAAATAGCTTTGTCCATAAAAGGCAATACCACGGATAACAAAGATTACTACAATGCTCATAGCAATATAATTTAACATCTCTGTATTTTTGTCGCGCAGCACCTGATCCACCATATCTTTGATTACCCAGGGCAGATATGCAGTACCGCCTGCAGCAATTATGGTGCAAATACCTGCACAAAATGCTCGGAACAGATATGGTTTTACATAAAGTAAGGCTCTAATGTATAGATTCATTTTTTCTCCTTAGCAATGTTTAATACTAATTGGGCTACACGGCCTACAGCACCGGGCTTACCCAATCTCTCTTTTACATAAGCCAGGTCACGCTGCATCTGTGCATTACGCTCTGGCTCTAAAAGCTCCTTGGCTGCAGCCGCAACCTTTTCCGGAGTAAAATTATCCTGCAATAGCTCTGGCAGAATATGCTTACCAGCCACAATATTTGGCAGACCTATATCTGGAATATTTACGACCAGCTTGGCAATAAAATAAGTAAGAGCAGAAGTCTTATAAAGAATCACACTTCCCAAACCACATAATGCAGCCTCTAAAGTAACAGTACCACTAGTCGCCAGTGCTAGGTCCGCAACACTAAACAAATCATAATTATGACCCTCAGTGATACGTACTTCTAAGCCTGACTCCTTAATACGCTGCTCCAAAAGCTCCTTGGGAATTGTACCTGCTCTAGGCATAACAAAATCAACCTCTGGCAATTGCTCCTTTAATAGCTTGGCACCAGCCAACATAGTTGCCAGATTTTTTTCTATCTCCATCATACGGCTACCAGGCATTAACAGAATCAGCTTGCGTCCAGGCTTCTTTCCAGCCCAAGCCTCTGCCTCCTGACGGCTCATTTCAGGATGTACTATATCAACAAGAGGATGTCCTACAAACTCAACAGGAGCTCCTGCTTCCTTGTAAACGTCGTATTCAAAGGGGAAAATACAGGCAACCTTATTCACAATCTTTGCTACCTTTTTAGCACGGCCCTTATTCCAAGCCCATGCAGATGGTGCAATATATGATACAACAGGAATCCCCTTATCATGAGCCAGCTGAGCTAGCTTCATATTAAAGCCAGGATAATCAACAATAAGCAGACAATCGGGCTTACGTTCATCCATCAGCTTACCAAAATCACTACGCAGCTTAAAAATTGAAGGCAGCTTACGAATAACTTCTACAAAGCCCATAACGCCGTGGTCTTTAATATCAAAGATAACTTCGCCGCCTGCAGCACGTAAAGCATCACCGCCCATGCCGAAGACCTCAGCAGAGCTATCTAATTGTTTTATGGCAGCTGTAACAGCTGCTGCATGAATATCACCGGAGGCTTCGCCTGCGGATATTAATATCTTAGCCATATTAAGCTCCTAACTGTGAAGTCTGTCCCAACTTTCACTGCAATCTATTTCTAAAAACACATACTCATTGTATATTATAACATAAAAAGCGGCTGACATATGCTATCAGCCGCTAAATTAATGCGAAAAATTTACGATATTTTTATTTATTCTCTCGAACAACAATAGTTATACCATGTTCGTCAGCCATTGCCACGGTTTTTTCTCGCTCAGCAATCAAAGTATTGCCTGCTTCAATAACAATTCCCTTTGCTCCGGCATAAATCATGGACTCCATTGTTTTAGGACCAAAGCCAGGAATATCAAAGCGTTGATCCTGAGAAGGCTTGGCTGCCTTGCAAACAATAACGTCTCCCTTACCTAAGTAGCCGCCACGTAAAATGCAGGCATCTGTACCCTCAATAGCTTCAACTGCCATAACTGCACGATTTTTTACAACTACAGTCTGACCAATATCAAGTCCGCCAATGGCCTTAGCCATTGCAAAGCCAAACTCCATATCAGCTAATTCTTCAGCAGTTGGCTTACGCTTAGTCAAAACACCAGGTTCAGGCAATAAAGGCTTAATCAGAATAGTCTGATCCATAACCTCCATACCCTCACTCTCCAGCTCCTTAACAATCGCAAGCATTATAGTATCATCCTTGCGGTCAGGAACACTGGCTAGTATTTTAATAGCACGCAAATCCGGTACAATAGCTCCAGCCTTATATAGCACCTCTTTAGTAACCTTACCAATCATGGTAACCTTCGTTACATGGTGTTTTTTCAGAGTAGAGATGATTTTACCGATTTTGCCAATATTAATATCATAGTAATGGTCAACAGAACTAGCCAACTCAGGGTCAATATCTGGAACTAGCCCAACAGCTACTACCTCATAGCCAAGGCTTTTAGCAGAGCGTGCTACCTCAACTGGCAAATGACCAATACCGGAAAGAACTCCTAAGACTTCCATAAATTAACCTCTGCGAGTACGAATAATACCGCGCTCTACATTACGCAGGAAACGCAGTAAATGCTCTACAGGCTCACAGCTGTTCAGCTCTGCTTCCATAGAGGAAATAGCCTCCTGTAAAGGTAAACCACTACGATACAGAATACGGAACGCTTTCTTCAGCTCACTTCTGTCCTCTGCCAGCATACCTGCACGAGCCAGACCAACACTGTTTAAACCAGAAACAACAGCCGGATCACCAGCTACGATCATAAACGGAGGCACATCCTGGGTAACACGAGCCATACCACCAATCATAGCGTTACGACCAATCTTACAAAATTGGTGCACAGCAGACAGGCCACCAATTACTGCACGGTCCTCAACAATAACATGACCAGCCAAAGTAGCAACATTGGACATAATAACATTGTTGCCAACAGTACAGTTATGAGCAACGTGAGTGTAGGCCATCATTAGAATATTGTTGCCAATACGGGTTTCCGCACCATCGCCACAGCCTCTGTTAACAGTACAGCATTCACGGAAGGTACCATTATCACCAATAAAGGTATAAGATTTTTCACCAACAAATTTTAAATCCTGCGGGTCACCACCAATGGAGCAGCCAGGATAAAAACGGCAATTTTTACCAATAGTAGTATATCTGTGAATTACTGAATGAGCACCAATAACACAGCCATCACCAATAACAGTTTCCTCATCAATTACAGCATATGGTCCAATAGAAACATTTTTACCTATTTTTGCATCAGGATGCACAATAGCAGTTTTATGAATATCACAAGTAGGCATTACAACCGAACACATTATCTTCACTCCCCAAAAAATTCTCCAAAATTAATCATTCGATTAAACATATATTATATAGTCAGCCATATCACGTTTTTTTTGCTCGTGAAAATCTTCCATTTTGGGGAATTAACCTAAATTTAAGCTGATTAGCTTTATTTTTCTGCTAATTTCAACTAATTATATTACTTTTGCAAAAAATTATGCGTCCTTAGGATCCATAATAGCAAAGGTGCAGTCACATTCACAAGCAATCTTGCCATCAACCTTGCCTTCACAGTGGATCATACCCATGCTGCCGCGCATAATCTTAACAACCTCTGCAGTAGTTACAACCTGATCGCCAGGAACAACCTGCTTACGGAAACGAACGTTATCAATTTTTGCAAATACAGCAATCTTACCGCGGTTTTCTTCAGGATACAGCATTGCTACACCGCCAACCTGAGCCATAGCTTCAATCAGCAGTACGCCAGGCATAATGGGCTCATTGGGGAAATGACCCAAAAATTGCATTTCGTTAGCAGTAATATTTTTAATGCCTACTGCACGCTTCATAGGTTCAACCTCTAAAATGCGGTCTACTAACAGCATAGGATAACGGTGGGGAAGAATTTTCTTAATCTCATTAATATCTAAAACGGTCATCTGCTACTCCTCCTTAGCTCTATACGCTTGAATTTGCTTTGCGATTTGTGAATTAAAGGCATGTCCTGTCTTAACGGCAATAACATGTGCCTTAATAGGTCCTAAAAGATACAGGTCGCCAATGGCATCAAGAATTTTATGACGAATCAGCTCATCATCAAAGCGTTGCTCGGATAAAACCTTATCCTTATCGAAAACAACAACATTTTCTAAGCTTCCGCCTAATCCCAAGCCCAGCTTTCTGAGCATTTCTAGCTCTTCAGTAAAGGCAACTGTTCTTGCAGCCATAATTTCCTTTTTAAAGCTTTCCTTATCCAACAATATATCAAAATATTGAGTACCAAGCATAGGATGCTTGTTGATGGATGTAAAGGAAACTCTATATCCATCATAGGGCAAAACAGTAATATAACGATCATTGTCATATACGGAAAATGCCTTATCGATTGCATAAACCTTACGTTCAGCCTCTTGAGCTACAATTCCAGCCTCTTCAAGTAGTTCACAAAAAACCTTAGCACTACCATCAGTAACAGGAGGCTCAGGAGAGGACATTTCAATGATAATATTATCAATTTCCATCATGGACATAGCAGCCATAAGATGCTCAACAGTAAATACCTCTGCGCCGTTTTCGCTCAAGGTAGTTGCCTTTACAGTAGAGCTTACATTTTCTGCCAAAGCTCTAATAGTTGGGCAACCGGGCAAATCAGTACGCGCAAACACTATACCGGTATTTTCGGCTGCAGGCTTAAAGGTCATCACAACCTCTTTACCAGAATGCAGACCAATACCAGAATATGACAATTCCTTGCCTATAGTATGCTGATATGCTTTTTCAGTCATATTCTTCCTCCTGACATTATTTTTTCTTGCCAAATCTCTCACGTCCATCTTTCCAGCGGTCATGTACCCAGAACCACATTTCCGGATGAGCGATAATTTCATGCTCTAAAATTAAAACTAACTCTCTAGTTACCTGATATAAATCCTGCTCTCTATCTTTTGTTTTAGGAGTGTATAGAGGCGGATAAATTTTTGCTGTACAGGTACCATCATCATTATTATGCATAAAAATAGGTAAGATAGGAGAACCATGCAAGCGAGACAATGCAGCTACACCCATAGGAACGATGGAATCCTTTCCAAACAAGTCTATTCTTACGCCATCATCATTCGTATCTTGGTCGTACAAAATACCTAAAAGATGCTTTTCCTTCAGCATTCTGCTAATAGACAATAAGCCCTCTTTACCACGATTATAAGCTACCTTCTGGCCAACCATCTGACGATACTCATTAATGAATTTATCCATGTGGCTATTATTCTGTTTACGGGTAATAGATAACATTGGATAACCATGAAGTGCTACAGTGGCACCTAAAAGCTCCCAGTTACCATAATGACCAGTTGCCATAATAACGCCTTTATGCTGCTTGTATGCAGCATCTAAATATTCAAGTCCTTCAACCTTTACCAGTTGATTGATATTATCCGGATTAAGCAGAGGAAAACGCATTACCTCTACAACCATACGACCAAATCGACGCAGGCTTTCCTCCGCAATCTGTGCAGCACGTTCATCACTTACACCAAGGCATTCCTTAACATTAGCACAAGCCATCTGCATACGCCATTTAGGTACTGCTGCAACTGCAACACTTCCTAAAAATGCCGCAAATCCTTTGCGGATAAATCCCGGAGCAATACATAAAAGCTTGCTGAACAGCTTCACGATATAGTAGCTTAGCACAGCTTCACATCCTTACTCTTAAGATAGGTCCCACAAACGATGCCCTTATAACGCAGCGCTCATAGCACCAAAGCAATTATTTTTCTTCTTGTAATTTTTTAATCTCTTTTTCCAATTCCTTCATGCGCTTCAGCATATCGCCAACCTTACGCAGATTTGCTTCCTGACGCAGCCAATCCTTAAAGGGCATAGCAGGGAAGCCCGCCATTTTAGAATTAGAAGGAACATCATTGGTAATGCCGGTTCTGCCACCAAAGAGACAATTATCGCCAATGGTAATATGTCCAACGGTGCCAGCCTGACCAGCAAAGGTTACATTGTTACCTACAGTTACGCTGCCAGAAATACCAACATGAGCTACAATCAGGCAGTTTTCGCCGATAACGTCGTTATGGCCCAGATGTACCAAGTTATCAATCTTAGTACCCTTGCGCACAATAGTACTATCAACAGTTGCTCTATCAATGCAGGTATTGTTACCAATTTCAACATCGTCTTCAAGAACTACATTACCAGTTTGCAGAACCTTGCTGTGCTTGCCATTTTGAGTAATATAGCCAAAGCCATCGCCACCAATAACAGCACCAGCCTGCAAAATTACACGGTCCCCAAGTACACAGTCCTCACGAACAGTAACATTGGGATACAGGATGCAATCCTTGCCAATTTTTACGCGTTTACCAACATAAGCATGAGGATAAATGATAGAACCATCACCAATCTCAGCACCAGCTTCAATTACAGCAAAGGGCTCAATGGCAACATTATTACCAATCTTAGCCTCCGGGGAAACAAAAGCCAGCTTGCTAATTACACGTTCAACCTCTTCAGGAGCTCTGAACAGCTCCAATAATGCAGCAAAAGCAGCTCGAGGATTTTCTACACGAATAACAGGGCGACCATCAAGCTCAGGGTCAGCATTACTTAATACCATAACACCAGCCTTGCTCAGGTGACAGTGCTCTACATGGGGCGGAACAGCAAAGGAAATATCCTGAGGGCCTGCTTCTACCAGTCCATTAACACCGGTAATCTTCAGCTCAGGATTGTCATTTTCTACAGTTCCATGTAAAAATTCTGCTAACTCTTGTACACTCTTCTCCATTTTCTACCTCCCAAAAAACAGCTGAAGCGGACGGACGTTGCCGCCCGCTTCGGGTGATGCTTATTTCATTTTATCAATAACTTCTTTAGTTACATCAGTACCGCCTTGAGCAACTGCACCCTTATTCAGAATAGCACCAAGCTTTTTCTCTTGAGCAACCTGATTAGTAGCAGCATCAAAGCTTGCCTTCAGCTTATTTTGAGCCTCGCTTTGGATTAATTGAGCCTTAGCAGAGTAATCCTCGTATACCTTTTGCAGCTCTTCGCCACTTTTACCCTCTAAATCCTTTTTCATTTGCACTTCTAAATCAGCCTTTTGCTTTTCGAAGTCTTCACTAATGGTTTTTACAATGGGAGCCTCTTCATAAACCTTTTTTGTATCAACAATACCAAAATCAGCATTACGTCCGCCACAGCCAAAGGTCAGCATGGAAGCAGCAATCATTAAGCCTGCAACTAATTTTTTCATATTTTTCTACCTCACTTATTTCTTTATATCGTGTTCCTTCTTAAGCTGGCCTACTACATCTGCAGTTATGTCAGCAGCCTTCAAATTCACCTTAACATCCTTGAAAATTACAGTATATCCACGCTCATGTGCAAGCTTAGTAGATATACTTACAATATCCTTATTTATTTGCTTTTCAAGCTCATCAACACTAATACGTTGCTTGTCTATTTCTTTATCCATAATAGCCAAAGCTCTTTGCAATGCATCAGGAGCCTTTTTAAGCTTTTCCTCTTGCTCGGCAGCAGAACCTGCCAATTTATTATTTATATCAGCCTGTTGCTGCTCTGCATAAGCAGCCATTCTTTTTTGCATAGCTTCAATATGTGGCTTCATCGCAGACTCGATATAAGCATTCCTTTCAGCCATAAGCTTAGCCAGCTCACTTTCACGAGCTTCCTTTACTCTCACTAACTGCAAATGAATTTGCTCTCGCAGCTCTGGTTTAAGCTTAACCGACTCCAGCTGTACGCGAAGATTAAAAAGCTCTAGCTGATATGTCTCTTCTACTGCCTTTTTACGATCAGCAATTAGCTTATCAGCCTCTGCTTCAACCTTTGCAGCAAGCTTTTGCAATCTAACATTTTCGTTAGCCTGCATTTCTACCATACGAGTATTAAAGTCTGCGGAAAGATAGCTGCGCTTACTATTCGTAGTCAGCTGACGCAGCTTATCTAAGCTCCTCAGCTGCTCTAAAGCTACACGCTCCTGCTGCTTGCGACGCTGCAGCAGATCCTCTAGAATAATCTTTTTCTTTTCTAAGCGCTGCCGCTCAGGATGCGCCTTAAAAGCCTCGTCGTAATTAATAACGGCAACCTGCTCCTGTTTTACTTGGTTGGGAGTGCCACAGGCAGAAACAAGCAGTGCGGCTAAAATAGCCACGCCTAAAACAACCAATGATTTCCTGCTCATAAAATCCTCCCTTGAACAGCAAATGAGGCCCTAAAAGGGCCTCGGCTTAACAGCTATTATTTACCGCTTTGCAGAGCCTTAGCTACCTCATCAGTAATGTCCACGCCGCCAAAAACAACAGCATTCTTTTCAACAACTACGGACAGTCCTTTTTTGTCAGCTATCTTTTGAATTTGAGCCTCAATATTTTTCATAACAGGCTCCATCAGCTCTTTTTGCTTATTCTCCAGACGCTCCTGGGTTTGAGTGTAATAACGTTGTTTTTCAACATCATTCATAGATTTTGTTTTTTCGTCAAAATCCTTTTGTGCAGTGGCAATTTCTTCCTGCATTGCAGACTGAGCCTTAGCCATATCAGGACTTTGAGCTACCAGCATTTGATAATTTACAACGCCAATTGCAGATTCATGAGAAGCTGCAGACGCAACTCTACCAAAACCACTCTGTGTTAAAGAAAGTGCAAAACAACCCAAAACGAAAATCGCTGCAACAAAGAGAGAAACTAATTTTACATTTTTAGGATTACGCAATTGCTGCATCATAATTAAATCCCTACCTTCTAATATTTATATTTGATTACAATTATATATTTTATTATATCAGTCTATTCTAATTCTTTCAAGGGAATTACTCATTTACTTGAAAAGCTCTTGCTTTGCTGACTAATATTGCTAAAAAAGCTGTAATTTTAGAGATTACCAATTACTCTCAAATATAGCTCATCATCACCATAAACGCCCTCTAAGCCCAAAAATTCATGAATTCTATAGCGTACGCCAAATTCATTACGGTTTTCTTTAGAGTAATATTCACTGCGAAGACGCCATTTAGGACTGAGCTCATATTCTAGCTTATAATTATTATCTCCCTTAGGCATAATATGCTGATAGGTCCAGCTGCTTTTTCCCCAATAATGGGTGTAACCTAAGCCAAAACGCCAATCAACGTTATCTAGATAAACCCTGCCCTCGCCAAAAAGCTCTCCGCTATTGGAAATAAATTTACCTATGTGGGCAGTTCCAGAAAGGTTTTCCTTCTCTCGACCTACATCACCATATCCTTCAAACCAGATTTTATAATTTTTAGAATCCAGCATAATGCTGATTCCCATCTCTGATGCAGGATTTATAGTGACAATAGGAATGAGATTATATTGCTTTACAATAGCCTCTGATGCCAGCTTTTCAGCAAGCTGCTCCTCTATCTCTCTTCGATGTTTAGCAACATAAGCCACAGGCAGCCCTCGAAGCTTATTACACTCTGCCTGATACTCATATTTTAAATCCATCAAAAGAATATTAGGAATATCCTCACTACGCAGTTCATAAGCAATTTCAGTAACCAGTTGTCCAACAGGATAAATAATTACTTGGACTAAAGTATTATTGCCCTCCTGAACAACATCTACAGCTGCTTTAAATTCAGGAAGCGTTTGCTCAACCTGATTGCGTACAAGCTTACGCAACACTCCTCCTGCCCAGCTTCCTGCATCATAGGAGGCACCATTAATAGTATCGTACAGCTCCTTACGCAGTGCAGGAACTCTTTTCTCTAATAGCTTAGCTGTCTTAGGTTCAACGCCAGAAAATTGCAGGTCAATAATCGGAGAAGTTATAACACCACTCCACGCTTTAGCATGCATGGTAATGGACATTGAACTGCCTAAATTGCAATCAACACGCTCCAGCTCATAGCCTGTAAATACTCTGTCACCTATCTCCGTAAGCAGACGAACATAATCATCCTGGGCTGCAGCAACGTATTCGATATCCTTTTCAAGAAATAGCTGATCTGCAACGACCTGCATACTAGCACTCATCTTGTCCAACAAGATTTGGCTAGTGCCGCCATTGACATCAACTACTTGAACATTAACATTTGTAATTGGTGCACAAAAAGCTTGCTGCAATGGCAACAGGCTTGTCATTGCAGCAAACAGAAACACTTTATTAAGCTTCATTTAAAAACTCCGCTAAAAACTCCGCTGTTTTTAGAACTGACCACCAAAGCTGAAGTGGAACTTGCCTCCATCTTCACCATAGCCATAGTCTAGCTTAACAGGGCCCAGAGGAGAGTTAATGCGCAGGCCTACACCATAGCTGTTTTTAATCAGGCCCAGATCAAATTCATCCTCATGACGCTTATCCCAAGCATAGCCGTTATCAGTAAACAGTACACCTTGAACACGTTTAACAATGGGGAAACGATATTCTAAGGTTGCTTTCAGCATACTATTGCCACGGAATTGGTCATCCTCATAGCCACGCAGGGTATCACTACCACCCATTGCAAAGCGTTGGCTCAAGGGCATATCACCATTAGCATAGCCAGCACCCAGGTTCAGCGCCCAAACGTTTTCGCCGCCGGCACGATAGTAGTAGCGGTAATCAGTGGACAGCTTAACGAAGTCAAAGTCACCGCCTAATGCGCCACCCCACTCCAAGCTGTAGCTCATGCGCTTACCTTCATGGGGATCATAAATATTGTCGCGGGAATCATAAATAGTACCAAAGGTTACGCTGCGGGTAGTACCAAAGTTTTCGGCACGACGCTCTGCAGCAGATTTTGGCATCCAATCTTCATAGTAGTCGCTACCTTTAGGCGGTTCAGCATCTGGTTTACTTGTATCTGGAGTATATCCAGGTTCACCAGAAGGATTGAATTGATCTTCATAATATTGATTCTTATCATTTTCGTAACCGTCAGCTTCACCCTCGTATTTATCATCACGATTTTTCAGAGTTACGTAATAGGTTACAAACTCGTTTTCGGTTTTGCGGCTTAAGGTCAGCTCTTGACCAGTACGACGTTTATCATAGCGTGCGATTTCCTCAGCATCAATATTATAGTCTGCGTATTCGTTAGTGATATCATACAGGTTTAATGTTGCAGAGGTTTCTTTATCATCAAGCCACGGACGAGTATAGGTGAAGTCATAGTTCTTATTATCCTCACCGCCAAATTCCCAGGTAATATTAATCTTATCGCCAGTACCGCGGAAGTTTTTATCACCTAAAGAAATCATACCAACAAAACCATCAGCGCTGCTGTAGCCAGCACCAATACCAAAGGTACCGGTATTCATTTCAACTACAGAGATTTCTACTTCAACAGAATTAGGCTCACGACCAGGATTCAGCTTAACGTTAACGTCTTCAAAATAACCCAGATTATATACGCGCTGCATACTACGGCGTGCATCCTTAGCATTAAAGGGTTCGCCAACCTTTAAACGCATTTCACGAGTAATAACATAGTCTTTAGTTTTTACATTACCCTTAACCTTAAAGCCCTCTACCAGACCTTCGTTAACTGTAATTTTTAAAGTACCATCCTGCTCCATATGCACATCAGTTACACGAGCCAGAATATAGCCTTGAGCGCGATATTCCTCCTCTAGCTTTTGCACACATTTATTTACTTGCTTAATATTGACAATCTTGCCCTCTTCTAAGTCGAATAAGCTATTAACCTTATCTTTTTTCAGAACGGTATTGCCTTCAACGTTAACCTCTTTATAAACAGGATTTTCTAAAACATGGTATGTAACCTGAACACCCTCGGGTACAATGGTAAACTCTGGACGTAAGTCATAGAACCACCCCAACGCATAAATAGAGTTTAAATCCTCGGTAAGTCCAGCTTCTGTAAATTCCATGCCAGGCTTAGTTTTAAGTGCAGCAAGAATCTCTGCCTCCGGAACTGTAGTATTACCGGTAACCAGCTGCTTTGTAATAGTCCTACCAATGAAAGGAGTCAGACTTGCTTTTGCCTTTTTTTGAGCCTCCTCTACAGATTCAGATTGTTTGGCAACATTTTCACCCTGTTCTGCAACAGGTGTAGTTTTCTCTGCAATAGGTGCACTCTGCTTTTCAGCAGCAGGAGCCTCAGTTGCTACATGCTTAGCTAAAACAGCTGCCTCAGGAGCCTCCTCTGCAAATGCAGGTACAGCACACATCATAGCTGTAAGACCAATTGCCATTTGTCGCCACAAAATACGTTTTTCCATCATGTTCCTCCAATGATTTATTTTGAGCTGCTTAATTCTACTCTAGCTGATTGCACTAATTTTCGCATACCAGCCTTAGATATATGTACCTCCTGTGAAGGAGAAGAAACCGCTTCATTATGAACATCAGCAGGCACCTCCACCTGCTTCTCCACTACAGTATTTTCTACAATTACGGGAGCCTGTTCCTTAATTACAGGAGAAGCTGTTGCAGGAGCTGATACATAACCATCCCTAGCATAGAACCAACCGCCTAAACCAGCCAACGCAAGCATTAGTGCTGCGCAGCAGGCCAAAAGCTGCCTGTTCCAATTCCAGGGAACATCTTTTTTACGTCGCAAGTTTTTAAATTCTGCTTCGGCTAGCATAAGGTCCAGCTCGCCGCGCATCTCTTTATTATCTAAAAAGCTTTGCTCCGCATTGTCCAAACTGCTTTTAATATAGCGAATCCGCTGATACAAAGAACCGTTTGACTTTGCCATGCTAAAACTCCTTTCCCCGAATCATACTTCAAAAATTAAATAGCTATAGGATGTATAATCAAAAAATATCTATAAAATTCTCCTGCCAAATTCGGGGGTTAAAGCAAATTATAGTCTATTTTCATAAATTTACTCTTATTTTCTATCATTTTCAACTATTTAACTATACGTGTCTATTCTTTATTAAAATCATGTACAAACCTAGACAACATACCACGAATACGCCTTACTCCCTGCTTCTGCAGTCTGTAAACATGACCAAGACTAACATTAATCTTATCGGCCATAGCTTGAGCAGTATTATCCTCTATGTACATTCCCTTAAGTACCTGCTGCTCCTTTTGTGGTAAGCGCTCTAAGGCTTGATTAACCTTTTCTAACAGTACCTGCTTTTCCACAAGCTCTGTTGGTGATTCCATAGGGGAAGCAAGCGCCTCACTAAGTGTAAAGCCATCAGAAAGCTCACTTTCCAAATAAAGCATACCCCTGTCACTATTCTCTCTCAAATAGTCTAGCATAGTTCCACGTATACGATAGGTGGCAAACAGGCTGAACGCTACCTTTCGCTTATAGTCATAGTTTTCAGCTGCCTCTAAAAGCCCAACCATTCCCTCCTGAATTAGCTCCATTGTTTCTGCTTCAGGTAGCTTAAAGCTTGTAGCAATTTTAAATACCAACGGCTGATAAGCTGTCATAAGCTTACGATGAGCATCTAAATCTCCCTGCTCTGCCTGTACCCACAGGTCGTACTCCTCCTGCGGCTGCAAAAGCGGTGTCTTTAAAAGCTCCTCTAAATAACGTTGCAGCATCTGTTCACCTCCTCTCTTTTAAAATGTTACCTTATACTCCAAGCCATACCAATCGTCAGCTTCCTTATCAAGTCCATAGCTGCGGGTATAGCTCAGGCTTAAATGTCTGCTAATATCGTACTGCCCAAAAACGCTTCTGTCAATACCGTCAAAGCTAGTAGTGTAGCCTATTAAGAATTTATTGGTCAAATATTTACTTACTAAAACATTGTATTGGTTGCGTTCCTCATCTGTCAGCTCGCGGTTCTTATCATCAAGTCCTTCAAAGCCGATACCAGCACGAACTTTACCAGTATAAACACGGAACTGGTCAAGACCAAGTGTCTGCTTAATAAGCATTTCTACGTCACCCAGTACAGTCATCTGCAATCCAGCTGTCATCAGATTATTTATGTCCTCACCTGTTACAGAATTGCCGCCATCAGCATTATCACGCTGCAGGGTAAGCATTCTGATAATGGTATTACTCGGCAGCGGAGGATTACTTGTCAGCTGTAAATCCATTGTTTCTAAGGGACCGTTAATACGCATGGAGATATTGTAGCGACTAAAGCGTGCTGTACTTTCCAGGTTTACATTGGGCAGGAAGGTACCTACATCCACCCAAACCAAGGATGCCTTTTCTAGCTTAAAGTTGGTGCGCAAATAAGTTACGGTTCCCTTTTCAGCCTTAATAATGCCATCCACAACGGGGAATAAAGTACTACCCTTGGCATGTACACGACCGCTCAGCCAGATATCATACAAATAACTATTTTGCATATGAATCTTAGGACCAAGCTCTACTACTACATCAAGGCCAAAATTACTGCTACCCTCTCCCAGCTCAGGAATAGTAGGCATATTAATCAAGACATCATCTAACCGCAGATTGCCCTTAATCAAGGGACGTAATCTTTCAGGCGGTTCATCATTATCTCCCTGATTAGCATAATCCTTATACCGTTGAGGAATAAAATTCATTTCACCATTTAGCCTACCACTAAAGATAGTTGATTCTACCTCTGCATCTTCGGCAAGAATCTTCAGGCTATATGCTTCAGCAGCATCAGTGTTAAGAGCATAGCTGCCTGTTGCTGATACCTTGCCATCACCAAGCTTGGTAGAAATATCATTGATGCGTATACTATTCCCTTCAAAGTCAATATCCACATGAATGTTTTCCATAACAGTATCAATATCTTTAAGCTTAATACTGCCATTATCTAGCTTTATCTTGCCATAAAGTAACGGCTGCTCCAAGGTTCCCGCAAGAGTAATTTTACCCTTGGTATCACCAATACCCCATTCCACCATTGGTGTCATAGCTGGCAGCATACCCAAACGAGCCTCATCCATATCAATTTCAATCTTCATTTCAGCATTAGGATTGCGACGCTCTTCCTTCAAGCGGAATAAATCCACAGGAATATCACCCTCAGCCTTCAAACTGTAAATATCCTTAGATGCAATGAACTGACTTAAATGGATATTATCATTATTTAGCTCTACCATGGCAATAACCTTATCCACGCCTACACCTGATACAGCGCCATTAATAATCTCCAATGAGCCAACACCCATCGGCTTATCAAAGCTACCACCTATCTGGATTAATAAATCTGCCTCACCTGTAATTTCTGGTGGATCCTTCATAACTGCAGTTACTATTGCCGGATTTGCCTTAAAAGCACCTATCTCCAAACCATATTGCTCATTTGCAAAATCAACCTTACCACCAACAGCAATAATGCCCTTGTCAGTAATATTTTCCTTTTCCTGTAGCTTAACGTCATCAAAATACAGAACACCCTTCTGCAAACGTCCATTAAAGTTCATCTTATGATAAGGAAGCTTATGAACTGTTACATTATCAGCAACAACATCAATATTGACGCCGCTACCCTTGCCCTTGGGATTAATATCAAGCTTACCCTGCATTTGGCCGTTAATATCATATTCCTGACGACACATACGCAGAAGGCCACCAATATCGCCCCACATAGTTGCTACCTCACCCTTCATATACTTAGCAGGAAGATTGAGGTTAATATCTGCACTGTAGATACCATATTCAACTTCATTATCCTTATATGGCTGCTTAAAGGTAACATTAAGCTTGTTCATATCCTGACCATTACTATCCAGTCGTCCCTTAAGCTCAGTAATGGCTTCGCCATTAATAGTAAAGTAATCACTATCAATGTCACCACGGAAGAACGGCTTTGTAAGAGTACCACCAAGCTGACCACGAGCATTTACAAAGCCTGTAAGCGCCACGTCATCTGTATCTATAGGCAGATGAGCAAGGTCAATATTTCTAGCATCCATGGTAAAATCAAGCTTTCTGTCTGCTGACATACTGCCATCAAGAGTAACCTCAGCATAAAGTGCATTAATCACAAAATCTCTAAGATTTAGAGAATTATTTACAAAGCTATAGCGTCCAGCAACACTGCTATAAAGTTGCTCCATTGCACTACCATCTGTAGCAAGAACCTCGCCATAAATGGAGGGACTAGATGGTGTACCATTTATTTGAACAATATTATTGAGATTACCTGTTACAGAAATACCGGGTGCTACAATATCCATAATAGGCTCTATTCTTACGCCATGAGTTTCTACAGCAACATCGAATATAGGTTCCTTGTTCTGTAAATTAATACTGCCATCAATTAGATGATAGCCCTGCTCCATATTAGCCTTAAAGCCGCTAATGCCAAGGACATTTTGCTTTAAGCTAATTCTACCATGAGCTTCCTTAACATGCTGCTCCATAAAGTGCATCTCACTAAGCTGCACCATTCCGTCGAATTCTGGCGCATAAATGCTACCGCTAAGCTCAAAACCAGTTGAGCAAAGTCCACTACCACCTTTTTCACTAATCATTGCCAGAACAGGGTCAATAGGAAACTCTGCCATACGACCTTTTATAGCCAAAGCACCATCCTTACCAATAGTACCGTTGGCAGCAAGAGTTCCAGCACCTGAAAAAGCACTAAAATGCTTAATATTTAAGCCGTTGCTATCAAAGCTACCATCAAGGGCCATTTTGCTTATTCTCACATCATGCCAGCTTAAATCAAAGGTGTCAGCAGCAGCCTCTAGCTTAACGTCGTCACCATCAACCACAGCCTTTACAGCTATGCTGCCATTTGCTCTAGCTGCCTCACCTGACATTAGCTCGTAGCTTACATTATTAAAGCTTACATCTGCAGCTAAAGTCTTCTCATCTAACAAATATGAGCCGTTAGCAGCAATGCGACCACCACCAAAATCAAAGGCAACATTTTGCAGCTGCAATTCTTTGGTAGTCAAAGCAATTGGCAAGCTAAGATTATCTACACGCCAACCTGCATAAGCAAGCTTTTCTGCAGTCACAAGTGCAGTACCTGTAGGCTTTTCTAAATTTTTAACATCAACCTCACCAGTTATGTGCATTCGCTCATCATTAAAGCCTGCATCCATTGACGCGATAGTAATTACACTTTCAGCAGCTTTAACGCTACCGTCAACAAATACATCATAATTATTACCATTCAGCTCAATATTACCTCTAATATTAGCTAATTGAGCCTCGCCAGAGTAAAGCGGACCATCGCCCTTATTATCATAAAGCAGACTCAGCTTATTTACAGCACCATCAATATTATCAAGCTGCGCATATTCTTTCACTAAAGAGCCATATGGAGCTAAACTAAAATGCTTCGCCGTTAAGGAAAGCTTGCCTTTTCCCTCCATTGTTGTTAAACCCTTTAATTTAAGAATATCTTTACCTGCAGCCACATCAATATCAATAGCAAAATCAGGATTGGCATGTCCGCTCAGACTACCATTAACACCAAAATCCCAATTTCCTTCAGGCATATTAATCTTTAATGTACCTTTTTTTACCCTTAATAGACCATAAAAAGGCGTTTCATCTGAGTCAGATGGCTTCAACAGATTTTGCATATTCCATTGCTTTTCATCATTCATTGTAAGATAAATAATAGGCTTGTCTAAATCGATACAGCTTATTACAGCCATGGGATTGCTAACTGCACGCCAAGGCTCTATTTTAACAATAGTATGAGGCAGCTGAGCAATTTTGCCGTTGTTACTATCAGTTACTGCAATATCCTCCAGCTCGACAGTAAGACCACCATTCCAGTTAATCTTACCAATCTTCACCTGGCCATTAATATACCCCTGTGCCTGCTCTTCAATCAAGGGTAATTGTTTACGTATATAATCCGGAGCTAAAGTATTTACTAAAAACATGTAGCCAACCGTTAATATTATTATGATTAGTCCTAAAAAATGAAAATATCTTTTCATAAGCTCCACCATCAAAGAATACTTAAAAATATATTAACAAAAACACTTCGACTTATATTCTTTCGACAAAAAGCAAAAACTTCCTTTTAATTATGACTAATTCACAAATTTATTACAAAGATAGTATGTTTACCGGTTCGAATACAAGAAAAGCTGTGCCAGCAAAGCTGACACAGCTCTAGAATGCTTTTTCTTTAATTACTTTGCAGCTTCCTCAGCAGGTTTTTCATTAGCTGCTTCTTCAGTTGTTTTATTAACCTCTTGCTCAGCCTTTGCCAAAGCTTCCTTTTGAGGCTCTACAGTAACCTTGGTAGGGAATACCATAGGTACGCCAATAGCATTTTCCAGCTCAATCTTAGAGGTGTTGTAATCATACATTGCCTGCAGATAGTTGGTCTTAGCCTGAGTCAATGCAACCTGTGCATCCAATACATCAGTATTAGTACCTACACCGGCCATATAACGTACTTGGGCAATACGATAATCCTCCTCTGCTAAAGAAACCGCAGTCTGAGTAGTCTGAATGCGTTTTTCCGCCTCACGCATACTCAAATAGCTGTTGCGGACATCCAAATCAACTGCAGTTACAGTATCACGATAGGTTTCCTCTGCAGCTGCTAAATCAGCTTTAGCGCCATTAATCTTGCTCCAGGTTACACCAGAGTCAAAAACATTCAGGCTTACGCTTACACCAACGCCCCATTCGCCGTTTTCATCACCAGGCCATTCACTATCGCTCCAACTTTGAGTAGCGCTAGCACCAATTTGCGGCATATGACCACTACGAGCCACCATTAAAGCACCCTTAGCAGCCTCTACTCCCTGACGAGCCTGCTCCAGCTCAGGACGATATTTAGAAGCATAATCCAGGCAATAAGCCATATCTTCTGTATATTCGCTATAGGTCAAAATATTATCCAGCTTCAGTGTAGTGTCCATGGGCAAACCAACAATGCGGTTTAAATTAGCTTCAGCCACCTGATAAGCGTTTTCTGCCTGAATCAGGCTTTGCTGAGCATTGGACAGCTCTACCTGGCTACGCAGCACGTCGGCCTTAGCAACTACGCCTACATCGTATTGAGCCTTAACGTTCTTTAGATGGTCCTCAAGACGCTGTACGGACTCACGGCCCAGCTGCTGCATATTGCCAGCCTGCAGTAAATCGCAATAGCCAGTAGTAACAGTTGCACGCATATCGTTGTAGGCCTTTTGCTTACCCTCTACAACAGCCATGTAGTTAGCCTTAGCCTGACGTACAGTACCACGAATCTTGCCACCGGTATAAATAGGTAAAGTTGCGGTTACACTATTAGAATGAGAATTACCGATTTGCTTACCAACAGGAATATTTACAAACTCCACCTTTTGTGTTGTAGGATTAATCACCATTTGCCTAGATACGCGTTCTTCATCTGCACCACCACGTTGACTTTGATGATTTGCGGTAATACTCAGCAAATGACTGCTGCGAGCGGCATCTAAGCCAGCTTTAGCAGATTGTACATTATAGCCGGCAATGCTAATAGCCGGATTTGTATTAAAGGCACGCTCCATTGCTTCCTGCAAATTCAGCTCCACAGTTTCACCGGCAAAAGCAGTCTGGCTCATTGCCAAAGTCAGAGCTGCAGACAGCATTAAAAGACGTCTGCTTAATTTATTTCTTGACATTTTTAAACCTCCATTCACATCTGACTGGTCAGTCAGTATAACAGAATTATATTTATTTTCTTCAAAAAAGTCAAATAAAATTTATTTAGAAGCGTGAACGCACGCCAACATAGGTATCGGTTTTATCGCCTTTTACATCCATGGTTTCACCATACAGGGACAAGCTATCCTTAAGCTTCAGCTCTCCGCCTACCCTCACCTTAGTATCGTCAAAATCATACACCTGAGAGTAAACCTTAAAGCTAGGGCCAAAGTTCAAGTCTAAACCTACACCAAAATCTCCCTGCATAGAGCCAGCACTAACTCCTGCAGCGCCAAAGCTTTTACCAGCAATAAAATCGAAGCGATTTTTTTCGCCAATATCATAGCCACCCATATATATGTAGTCACTTTCAGTTGGCTTTAGAGTTACGCCTAAATTGGAGCGCCAATCGCTTCCCTTCATACTACTGCCAACATCAGCAGAAAACTCGGCATCTGAAACGGCTCCTAAAATTTTCTTAGCACTAGCACTTGTATCACGCACATTATGAAGTGTTTCTTTAATGGACTTAGTAGTCTCTGGATCCTGAGCTACTGTTTCTAATGCCGCCACAATATTTTCTATACGCTGACTTGTTTCAGCCATATTTTGCGCCATAGCGGCCACATTACGACCAGTTTGACCATTATTATCAACATTTGCCATAATGCTTTCTAAATGATGAACCGTATTATTCATACGACGACTCAGCTCGTTCATATTTTTTACCATCTCGTTAAGCTGCTGCTGATTTTCTACAGCTACATCAGCCATAACCTTGGTAAAAGTATTCATATTATCCATAACGCCGCCCATGCTTTTAAAGCCGCTGCGCATAGCAGATTGAACCTCTTTGTCGCCAAAGATATTTTCAAAGGCTACAGCAATATTTTCTAAACGCTTAAGAAGATCACCGGAATTGGCAAAAAATTCATCCATACCGCCACCTGAAGCGCCATTAATTGTTGCACCTTCAGCAATATAGCCATTACCAAATTGATGTGGCGGTGTAACATTAACAAATTTTTCGCCCATGATACCATCAGCACCTATAGAAAAGGCAGCACCCTGAGGAATCTTGATATCATCGTTAATCTCTACAACTACGGCAACCTTATCCTTTTCTACTTTTATCTCTTTAACAGTACCAACCTGTACACCTGCATAACGTACTACATGTCCCTGCATCAATCCATTAACGCTAGGATAATTAATATTTAACTGATAGCCACTTTTACCAAAGGAAAAAGCTCCCATAAAGGTTATGATGCCTGCCAGAACAGCAGCGCTTCCTAAAGCAAATGCACCTACCTTAACCTCACTGCTACTCATCTATTGCATCCTCCTCTTTCAGCTCCTGTCCACTAATGAAAGCACTTACCACAGGATTGCTGCTCTCCTTAATTTCTGCAACTGTGCCAGCCTGCACAATCCTTCCCTTGTATAGCATAGCGATACGGTCTGCTGCATAAAAGGCAGATTCCATATCGTGAGTAATCAAAATAGATGTAATTCCCAGCTCCTGGGTTTTACGAATCAAACGACTAATAGTCATGGTCATAACTGGGTCAAGACCCGAGGTTGGCTCATCATAAAAAATAAATTTAGGCTGCATAGCCAAGGCACGCGCCAAGCCTACACGTTTTTTCATACCACCAGAAAGCTCCGAAGGCATCATACGCTCGGTTCCTGGCATGCCAACCATATCCAAAAGACTTGCCACCTTAGCTACAATTTCCTCTTCTGTTAGCTTAAAATAACGTCTTAAGCCAAAGGCTACATTTTCACCAACATCAAGAAAATCAAATAAAGCAGAATACTGAAAAACCACGCCCATTTCCTTGCGCAGCTCATCCCACTGCTCCTCGGTAAAGGAGCTTGTCTCCTGACCATCTATTAATACACTACCAGCTGTTGGTGGTAAAAGACCCGTCAGAACCTTCATGATGGTACTCTTGCCAGAACCAGAGGGACCTATAATAGCCAGTGTTTCACCCTTAAACACATCAAAATCAACACTACTTAAAACAACCTTAGGTCCAAAAGCTATCTTTAGCTGGCGAACACTAATAACTGCATTATTTTCACTCATTACGCCAGCTCCTTATACATACAACACAATGGACAAAAAGTAGTTAGCAATAAAAATAAGAATAATTGATAATACTACGGAAGCGGTTGTAGCCAAGCCTACTCCCTCAGCACCATTGGGTGCATTAAGGCCCTTGTAGCAGCCAACTATAGCAATGATAGCACCAAAGAAGGCTCCCTTTACCATGCCGCCAAAAATATCATAAAATTCAGCATAGGTTTGAATAGAGTTGGTATAAGTAAAGCTACCAATACCTGCATAATAATGGGCTACAAACCAACCACCAATATTACCAATCAGATTAGCACAAACAATTAGCAGTGGCATCATAAGTATGATAGCAATAAAGCGTGGCACCACTAAAAAGCTAATAGGATTGGCTGCCATAACCTTTAAAGCGTCAATTTGCTCCGTAACCTTCATAGTGCCAAGCTCAGCTGCAATAGCTGCGCCTATTCTTCCTGCAACAACTACACCTGTAAGTACTGGAACAAGCTCACGGCCCATAGCAATAGCCACAATGCCACCAACGGTGGAAGCTGCTCCTAGCTCTACAAACTCCTTTGCGGTCTGAATAGAAAAAACCATACCAGTACAAAGAATAGTCATGAGCACTATTGGCAAGCTATCGGCACCTAAAAGAGCCATTTGTCTGATTACCTCACGCCAATTTGCATCCTTTAGCCTTTTTACAGTCGCTAAAAACAATAATGTTATGCGTCCACTGGCTGCAGTAAAATTCAGTATTCTATTTCCGAGAAAAACACAAAGCTTATTTACCATAGCAAATCCTTATATCCAATTAAAGCTGTACTATTTTATCATTATAAACCATATTTATGTCAAATATCTGACATCATAAAAATTTTACATATATCCTATTTATATACTTCTAAAGCAATTTCGCACTCACCATCAAGTATAAAATCAAAGGGATATTTCTGTTTAAAGGGAGAGCCCTGCAGCAAGCCTTCCAGACCAGCATCATTTTGCATATCCTCTGGTCTTGTAGGAACAGAGGCAATATCTATAATAAGCTCATTATTTTTGTCTGCATTATTAACGCGCTTAACATAGTCCTCCAAGGTACGCTGTTTTTCCTGTCTCTGAGCAGAAGGCAGGCCCTCTTCCTTTTGCTTACGCAGGGTATTGATAATCCATGCCATACTGCTACCACCACGCACATTAAGCATCAGGTGTCCGCCAGGATGGTCCTTAGGCACTACAAAATACACTGTTTCAGTAAACTCCTGACCTCTGAAGGGCTTCATAGTAACCATTATAGGAACCTTGGTACCAGCCTTAACCTTACGCTCCTTAGTGGCAACACTGGTAATTTCTACTACCTGAGCATCCTCACTAATTTCAGATTCCACTGTTATACCATATACATTTACCTTTTCCAGCTTATTCTGCATCAGGATATTCAAAGCTTCAATCATTTCCAGATTAACATTTCTCAGCAATCCCTGATTAGCATAATACATGTTTTCTCTATCAATCTTCAGTAGCTTGCCCTTGCTATCAACACCTGTGATAACAAAATGCATCTTAGCTGTGCCACCACCATTACGGTCCACAGTTTTACTGATAGAGTTAATAACCGCAGAATCAACAATAGTAGGCAAAAGCTCTTCATCCTCAATAACCTGTACCCTGGTACTGTGATTGAGTCCACGAGTCAAATCACTACAAGCAACATGAACAGGAATCTGCTCTGGAAGCTTACCAACGGTACCGCCAATACCACTGGCTCTATCCTGAGTAAACGTTCCAATAGCTTCACCAATATTGCCAACCTTATAGCTGCTTTGCATATTAGGAATACAGCCCAAAACCCAAGCTCTATTCATGAAGAAATTACTATTGCCACGCTGCATAAAAGGATGTCCAAAGGCAAGAACCTGCCCCTTATCATCAGTCCAAGTAACTGTACCCAATGCACCCAAGGTCATATCTCCCTGCATAATGGCTGCACCTACGGCACTGCCTGGCTCTAAAGCTTTATTACTACCATTGCCACCTGCACTGCCTGCACCAATTGCCTCTAAACCTAAAGGAGCCAGCTTTTCCTGTAAATACTCTAAACCAAAGGGAGTAAAGCCACCAGCCATCAGACCGGTTCCCTTAGGAAGCCATTCCTGAGGCTTTGCAGACGGCTCGTCTAAAAGCTGCAGCATATTACCAATAGGAGTCAAAAAGCAATAATGCGGATCGTTGAAGGTTTTGCCAAAGGCCACTGCACCTACAAGTCTGCCATCAACATATACCGGACTACCGCTCATACCCTGAGCTACACCACCAGTTTTTTCAATTAAAGGACCATACAGTCTTACAAATATACTATAGCCAGATGTTTCAGTACCACTAACGCCCAAGATTTCTACGTTAAATTCTTCTATGGTATCTCCCTGAATTACAGTTTTACCAACACCCTGCATACCAGGCTGCAAATCCTTAACAGGCATAATAGGTACATTAGCATACGCCAGCTGGCTAAAGCACATCAATAATACAAAAAGTAATCTTACCAACATTAGCTTCTCCTATATATCGCAAAAACCGGCGTGAAGACCACGCCGGTTGCGAAAATTTACTCAGATAATTTTGCTACCGCTTGTTTAGCTACAATCTTATCACCAGGCTGAACCAGCACTGCAGTAACCTTGCCAGCAGCAGATGCTCTTGCTGCAGCAATGCTTCCGCCTGCCAGAGATGTTACTTTAACCAATACATCACCTTTTTGTACCATAGTACCAGGCTGTACAAGACCATCAGCAGCTACAACACCACTAACAGCAGCATACTGTTCAGTAACAGCTGCATATGCAAGTGCATAGGCACTCATAACACCAGCCACAGCTAAAGCTACAATAGACATTATTTTCTTACGCATTTTTTCCGCCTCCTTTTTGGGGCTTTATACACTTTTCTAAAATAAATTATACAACGTAAAAACGCTTTTTTCAAGCAGTTCACTTATTTGTAACTTTTAAGTAGCTTATTGGCCATATTTACGGTATTTACAACAGCAAGCTCAGTATTATTATATAAAACCTCTGATTCTTCTAACAATTACTTTTAGTAAAAATAATTATTTTCTAAAAACTCCCAATCCCATGCTGACTCTTCTTTCCTTGCCATCAGATGGCTTATTTACAAGCCTACCATCTACTACCATAGCACTAGAGCCACCGCCATCAAAGTTAACAGCATTTATAGCACCTAAACGTAAAAAATACTGTGCCAATTCATTTAAGGTCATGCCAGATGATGCAAAGCTTCGTCCGTCAACAACCAGCAGCAGAATAGTGCCATCACGCTTAACGCCAACTGCCGTACGTGGAGCACGTCCAACAGCAATATCTCTTGGAATGTTTTCCTCTACACTACGCACGCAAACCTTACCATTCTGCAAAAGCATCGGTCCGCCAGTAATTACAAGCTTTGCCTGGTCTGCCAAAGGATTTCCAAGTGTTTCAGATACGCTTACTTTATCACCAACTCTAACTCCTGCCAAAGCAGCTGCATTAACACCGTGACCAGAAACAACAACACAACCAGACTCTATCCTCATATTACCTTTAGTAGAAACCTCTACTACTCTATTATTCTTTATTTTTATTTCTCTACCATAGTTATTAGTTTTTGTAGTAAGTGCATAATGCTCATTGTAAAGCACCAAATCATCAGCTATACGAGCACGATTCATGCCCTTAAGCTGTAAGGTTTTGCCCTTAGGCAGATGAACTATACCCTTATATCTAAGGTCAGGAATAATCATGCTTTGATTTGCAAGCACAACTAAGCCACTACGAGGATTTTCATCCATGCTGATAAATTGTCCACCATACTTTGTACTACCAATAACCCAGCCATCAGTATCAAAATAAGATGTATTAATAGCAGCTAAAGCACCATTACCTGCTGCTGCAGTAGTCAGCAAGCCACGTCCATTATAAGCACCTGCTGCAGAAAAAGGACGCAGCTCACAGAGTGCATCCTTGCTTAAGGCAAGAACAAAGGCATGTACCTGTTTACCATTAAACTCATCCTGACGATAGGAATAAGTAACACCATTAGCAAGGGTTTTATTTTGAGTGATTATATTGATGCGAAATACATCTATGACCAAACGATTAGGTCCTTCTAAACGATAAACCTTATATTGACAGTCCTTAGCTAAATTGATAGTTAGTTTACTAGTTTTACCCTTGGGCTGTAAGATTACATTCTTAATAGAGGTATCCTTAAGCTCTACATGCTGTCTTTGCGAGCTGCTTTGTGGCAAATCCAGCTCCAGTTTCAGTCCTTTTTTCTCAACCTTATACTCAATAGGAGCTTGACTATCTAAAACAATACGTACTCTCGCAGGACTAATACTAGTACGCAGTTTTCCTACAGGTGCAGCATATACAACAGAAGTCATTACTACACACAAAACACCTAAAATTAAGGCAATTATTTTCTTCATATATAAACCTCGTGTTAATAAGAAAAATACACAGCTTTCGCTGTGTATTTTATGTAAATACTATTTAAATATCCAAATTAGAAGCAGTGTAAATACTACCAGGATGAAGCTTATCAAGGTTTTCCAAAGCCTTACCAGTACCCAAAGCCACACAATCTAATGGATTATCAGCAATTCTAGTAGTGATACCAGTTTGAGCAGCAATTACCTCGGCTAATCCATCCATCAAGGCACCGCCACCAGTCAGATAAATGCCATTATCGACAATATCTGCTGCCAGTTCAGGAGGACATTTCTCCAATACGCCCCTAATGGTAGCAACAAGAGAAGCAATGGAATCCTCTAGTGCAATTCGACAATCTTCAGAGGTTACACTAATAGTAGTAGGCAGACCTGTAATTAAATCACGTCCACGTACACTGATTGATTCATTGCGACCATCCTTAGATACAGTTGCAACATTCATTTTAATCTCTTCTGCAGTTCTATCACCAATAGCAACATTATGCACCTTTTTTACATAACGTTCAATGCATTCATCAAAGTGGTCACCGCCAATGCGGATAGAAGAATCAACAACAATACCGCCTAAGCTCAAAACCGCAATATCAGTAGTACCACCACCAATATCAATAACCATATTGCCGCGAGGCACAGAAATATCAATACCGGCACCAAGCGCAGCAGCTAAGGGTTCTTCAATCAAATAGGTTTTAGATGCACCGCCATGCATAGTTGCTTCCATTACAGCACGCTTCTCAACAGAAGTAATGCCAATAGGAACGCATGTCATAACACGGGGCTTAAAGAACAAACTCTTACCGGCAACCTTTTCAATAACATACGCCAAAAGCTTCTGGGTTACAGTATAATTAGCAATTACGCCCTCTCTTAACGGACGGATTGCAGTAATACTTCCAGGAGCACGACCACGCATTTCGTTAGCTTCTTCGCCAACAGCAAGCACTTTATTACGTACTGTGTCAATAGCAACAACAGCAGGCTCTTTCAGCACTACACCCTTGCCCTTAACAAATACTAAAATATTAGCAGTACCTAAATCAATGCCTATATCAGTACTTTTAAACATTTCTTATCTCCTGTTCATTCAAATAAATGACTTAATCAACGTTGATACGCTCAATATCAGCACCTAAAAGTCTCAGCTTATCTACAATATGTTCATAACCACGATCAATATGGTACAAATCACCAATACGAGTAGTACCATCTGCTACAAGGCCTGCCAAAATCATAGCTGCGCCTGCACGTAAGTCAGTTGCGCGTACATCACAGCCTGTCAATTGACAAGGACCATCAATAACAGCACTACGTCCCTCTGTAGAAATTTTAGCGCCCATACGATTTAGCTCAACAACGTGCATAAAACGGTTTTCAAAAACAGTTTCAGTTACCTTGCTGCGACCTTCTGACACTACCATCATAGCCATCATCTGCGCCTGCATATCTGTCGGGAATCCAGGATAAGGCAGTGTTTTAACATCTACAGCCTTAAGCTGACCTGTGCCAACAACATGAACACGGTCAATATCCTCTTCCACAATTGCACCAGCTTCACGCAGCTTTGCAATCAAAGGCTTTTGATGCTCAGGAAGAACATTTTCCACTATTACATCGCCGCCAGTCATTGCAGCAGCAATCATATAAGTGCCTGCCTCAATACGGTCAGGAATAATAGTGTAATCTGCACCGTGCAGCTCCTTTACACCCTCTATACGAATCAGATTAGTACCTGCACCACGTACCTTAGCACCCATCTTATTCAGATAGTTAGCCAAAGCAACAATTTCAGGCTCCTCTGCTGCGTTCTCCAAAATAGTTGTACCCTCAGCTAGGGCTGCAGCCATCATAATATTCTCGGTTGCACCAACACTGGGGAAGTCAAAATAAATACTAGCACCCTTCAAGCCATCAGGAGCACTTGCTTCAATATAGCCATGACCCTGTTCAATTTTTACGCCCAATGCTTCAAAGCCCTTAAGATGAATATCAATGGGACGGGCGCCAATAGCGCAGCCACCGGGCATAGAAATACGAGCCCTGCCAATACGAGCCAGTAAGGGACCCATTACAAGGAAAGAAGCACGCATTGTACGCACTAATTCATAGGGAGCCTCACAAGAGGTAATCTCTCTACTATCTATTTCAAGTGTATTTGGTTTTGTGTTAGTAACAGTCAGACCAAGGCATTTCAAAACCTCGCTGATAGTATGTACATCCTCAAGCATAGGCACTTCATCTAAGTGGCTAGGGGTTGCACCTAGAATGGAAGCTGCAATAATTGGTAAAACTGCGTTTTTCGCACCACTGGTTTTTACCGTGCCTACAAGACGATTACCGCCTTTAACAATTAGTTTCTCCAAAATAATCCTCCCGCAATGCGAAGCTAATTAAAATTTATTATAATAGTTTTATTTTATCATTATCAACCGTTACTTTTCAATAGTTTCACAGAAGATACACAAAAAAAGCCGGTTAAAAATCCGGCTTAGTAGTTAATGCGCTGGCGGTCTGCAAGAATATTGTAATATGTTTGCTTCTCCATCAGTTCGCGACGAATCAAGGTCTTTGTCTCTTCATCCTTACACTCTTCTAAACGCTCACGCAAATAAGCTATATCTTGCTTTAATTGGAACATTTTATTGCCTGCCAGACTTTCAATTACATCAGCCATCTCACAGCCCTCCTTTTTACTCTTATAGAATACTATAAACATCATCTTTCTGCAAGTTTATTATTTAAGAATGTGCATAATACCTATATTTTTTCATATTTTCTCATATATTTTGGCTTTTGCTTCTAATTTATCTTTTTCTATAATTATTATTTATAAACATTCTATTCTGCTTCATATATGTAACAGATTATTAATAAATCTGAGTGCTTTCGATTTTATATTTACATACAAAAACCCCCACTCAATGAGTGGGGGTAATGTTATTTTACATTGTCTTGAGTACTTTTTGTCCTCTGATATTATCGAGTAGATGCAGTACGGATACGCATAATAGCTCTCTTCAAAGCTAAGCTAGCACGTTTTACATCAATGTCCTCTGTTTTAGCCTGTAAACGAGCTTCTGCACGTTCTTTAGCAGCGTTAGCACGAGCAACGTCGATATTCTCGTCCATCTCAGCTACAGTTGCTAATACAGTGCATTTGTTGTTCATCATTTCCAGGAAGCCACCACATACAGCAAATTCTTTGACAGAGCCATCAAGAAATTCTACTTTAAGCGGAGCAATATCCAGAGTAGCAATAATAGGTATATGTCTTGCTTTAATACCTAAGTTGCCAGATAATGCACGGAAACCTACATAGGTTACTTCTTCAGATACAAAAAGCATCTTATCCGGCGTGACAATTTCAAATTTAAAAGGTGTAGCCATTATTAATCCTTCATAGTTGCAGCCTTGGCAACAGCGTCATCAATGGTACCAACCATGTAGAAAGCACCTTCCGGCAGGTCATCATGCTTGCCTTCGAGGATTTCTTTGAAGCCGCGGATGGTTTCCTTCAGAGGAACATATTGGCCGGGGGTACCAGTAAATTGTTCAGCAACGAAGAATGCCTGGCTGAGGAATTTTTGAATTTTACGAGCACGAGCAACAGTTACTTTGTCTTCCTCGCTCAATTCTTCCATACCCAGAATTGCGATGATATCTTGCAATTCTTTATAGCGTTGCAGGATAGCTTGAACGCCACGAGCAACTTTATAGTGCTCTTCGCCAATTACCAGCGGATCCAAGATACGGCTGGTGGAGTCGAGCGGGTCAACTGCCGGATAAATACCAAGCTCTGCAATTTGACGGGACAATACGGTGGTTGCATCCAGATGGGCGAAGGTGCCTGCCGGAGCCGGGTCAGTCAAGTCATCCGCAGGTACATATACAGCCTGTACGGAAGTGATAGAACCGGTTTTGGTGGAGGTAATACGCTCTTGCAATGCACCGATGTCGTTTGCCAGAGTAGGTTGGTAACCTACTGCGGAAGGCATACGGCCCAGCAGAGCGGATACTTCGGAACCAGCTTGAATGAAACGGAAAATGTTATCTACGAAAAGCAGTACGTCTTGGCCACCAACATCACGGAAGTATTCTGCCATGGTCAGACCGGTCAGACCTACACGCATACGTGCTCCAGGAGGCTCATTCATCTGGCCGTATACCAGAGCAGTTTTGCCGATAACGCCAGACTCTTTCATTTCGCCCCACAGGTCATTACCTTCACGAGTACGCTCGCCTACGCCAGCGAATACGGAATAACCACCATGAGCAGTTGCGATGTTATGGATAAGCTCCATAATAATAACGGTTTTACCTACACCAGCACCGCCGAACAGACCGATTTTACCACCCATTGCATACGGAGCGATAAGGTCAACGACTTTAATGCCGGTTTCTAAGATTTTAGTAGATGTTGCCTGTTGATCGAAGCTCGGAGCAGGTCTATGAATAGGCCAGTATTCAGCAGCTTCAACCGGAGTATCGTCATGGTCTACAGTCTCTCCAAGCACGTTGAAGATACGGCCCAGTACACCGGGGCCAACCGGTACGCTGATCGGAGCACCGGTATCTACAGCTTCCATACCGCGAACAAGACCATCAGTGGAACTCATAGCAACAGCACGAACTACGTTGTAGCCGATATGTTGCATAACCTCAGCGGTCAGGTGAATTTTCACCTTGCCGTCTTCGGTGGTACCATCGATCTTAATTGCGTTCAGGATAGCAGGCATGCTTTTCGGAGGGAATTCTACGTCGATAACAGGACCAACAACTTGTACGATTCTACCTGTATTCAAGGTTTTAGCCTCCCTACGAATTATTCAAATTAATTTTGAGCTTGAGCCAGTGCTTCTACACCGCCAACGATTTCGTTCAGCTCGCGAGTAATGCTTGCTTGACGTGCCTTATTGTAAGACAGTTCAAGATTTTGTACCAGCTTAGCTGCGTTGTCAGTTGCAGAAGACATAGCAGTCATTCGAGAACCTAATTCGCTGGCAGCGGATTGAACCAATGCAGCGTATACAACGGTTTCCAGATACTTGGGTGCTAATACCTCAAGTGCCTCGTCCTCGCTAGGCTCGAAAATAAAGCTTGCTTCTGCTTTACCCTTGCCTGTTGCAGGAGCTTCTACCGGCAAAATCTTTTCGCTGGCAGGAGTTTGGGTAAGAGCAGTTTTGAAAATAGTGTAAACGATATGCAGTTCGTCAAACTCTTCAGCTGCAAAACGAGTTGCAGCATCTTTAGCAACTTCTACTGCATTATCATAGGACGGTCTGTCAGAGTAGCCAAAATGAGCACTCAGTACTTTATAGCCACGACGGGTAAAGAAGTCTCTAGCTTTACGACCACTAGCGATAATTACAACCTCTTTATCACATTGGGAAATTTCAGCGACAGCCTTCTTCAGAGCGTTGGAGCTATATGCACCTGCCAGACCTTTATCAGAGCAGAGCACCAGATAACCAACTTTTTTTACTTCACGTTTTTGAAGCAGCGGGTGTTTCTTAACATCTAAGCCAGCAAGAATGCTAGCGTCGCTCACAATATTAGATAACACTTCAGTAATCTTGATAGCATAGGGACGGCTAGCAGCAGCACGCTCTTGAGCTCTTCTTAAACGAGCAGCAGCAACCATCTTCATAGCTTTAGTGATTTTACCAATGTTACCTACGCTCTTCATGTGACGACGAATCTCGCGTGCAGTAGCCATCAGTTAATCACCTGCCTTCACTGGATACAAAGGTGTCCTTGAACTCAGCGATAGCTTTTTTCAATGCTTCTTCATTCTCATCGGTGATTTTCTTGGTATTCAGGATGTCAGCACCAATTTCAGGGTGGTTAGCTTCCATGAAGTCCAGGAATTCTCTCTCGCAACGAGTTACGTCTTTTACAGCTACGTCATCCAGATAGCCTTTGGTGCCGAGGTAAATAGCCATAACTTGTTTTTCTACAGACAGCGGGCTGTATTGGCCTTGCTTCAGGATTTCGGTCAGACGTTGACCACGATCCAGCTGAGCCTTAGTAGCTTTATCAAGGTCGGAAGCGAACTGAGCAAATGCTGCCAGTTCACGGAATTGAGCTAAGTCCAGACGCAGAGTACCTGCTACCTGTTTCATAGCTTTAATTTGCGCAGCACCACCTACACGGGATACGGACAGACCAGAGTTGATAGCCGGGCGAATACCGGAGTAGAACAGCTCGGATTCAAGGAAGATCTGACCGTCGGTGATGGAAATTACGTTAGTAGGAATAAAACCACCAACGTCGCCTGCCAGGGTCTCAATGATAGGCAGTGCAGTGATAGAACCACCGCTCAGCTCGGTATCATTCAGTTTAGCAGCGCGCTCCAGCAGACGGGAGTGCAAATAGAATACGTCGCCAGGGTATGCTTCACGTCCGGGAGGACGACGGAGCAGCAGGGACATTGCACGATATGCAACAGCGTGTTTGGACAGGTCGTCGTATACGCACAGAACGTCTTTGCCTTGGTCCATGAAGTATTCTGCCATGGTTACACCAGAGTACGGAGCCAGGTATTGCAGCGGAGCAGAGTCAGCAGCAGTAGCAGCTACGATAATGGTGTATTCCAGCGCACCGTGTTGTTCGAGGGTACGAACGATACGTGCGATATTGGAAGCCTTTTGACCGATAGCTACATAAATGCAGATAACGCCCAGGCCTTTTTGGTTAATGATAGTGTCGATTGCAACAGCAGTTTTGCCGGTGCCGCGGTCACCGATGATAAGTTCGCGCTGGCCACGTCCGATAGGAACGAGAGCATCGATACATTTAATACCGGTTTGCAGCGGGGTGTCAACGGATTTACGGTCAGCAATACCATGTGCAGGAGATTCTACAGGACGGTATTCAGCAGCAGCGATTTCGCCTTTGCCATCGATAGGATTACCAATAGCGCTTACTACACGACCCAGCAGGTTTTCACCTACGGGAACCTCCATGATACGGCCGGTACGACGAACCAGGTCGCCTTCTTTAATTTTGGTTTCGCCACCCATTAATACGATACCAACGGAATCAGGGTTCAGGTTCAGAACCATGCCGGATACGTTGTGGGGAAGCTCTACCAGCTCGCCAGCCATTGCGTGTTTCATGCCGATAACGGTTGCGATACCGTCACCAATTTTCTCTACAACACCAACTTCTTCAAGATCAGTTTCATCCACATTGTAATTCTCAAGCTTTTGGCTCAGAGCGTTACCCATAGCTTCGGGTTTTTCATATTCGTGAATGTCAATGCCATTCAGAGCAACTTCCATTTTTTTCAGCTTGCGAGCTGCGGAAGCGTCGAATACTTTATCGCCGATTTGGATAACGATACCGCCGAGAAGTGCAGGATCCACTTTCTTGTTCATGAAAATTTCACGGCCAAGTTTCTCGGTAAGAATTGCAGAAATGGATTGATACTCTTCTACAGACAATTTCTTTGCTGTAGTAACGTTAACGTCTAACAGCTCTTTAATAGAGCCCAGATCCATATTAAAGCTGGATAATTCTTGCTTAATTAAAGCAATATTTTCTTCGCTCTTCATATTGTACCAATCACCTCCGAATACCGGCTCTCGTTTAGCTGATTCGCATTTCAGCAAATGTCGTCCGGCCTATTTAGGGAAAGCGGCAAAATTATTTCTTCATAATGGAGTCAACGATTTCGCCGGCCATTTTTTTGTCTTCTTCAGAACCTAACTTTTGTTCTACGATTTTGCTAGCAGCAATCATGGACAGGCTGATAACCTGTGCACGAATTTCGTCCAGAGATTTTTTCTTCTCGGAAGCGATGTTTTCTTTTGCAGCTGCAATAACCATTTCTTGCTCTGCTTTAGTTTCAGCCATGATTTTGTCATGAGCAGCTTGAGCAGTTTTACGAGCATTTTCAATGATTGCCTGTGCTTCTTGTCTTGCTTCAGCCAGTTTAGCAACATATTCAGACTTGATAGCTTCAGCTTCAGCTTTAGCTTTATCAGCAGCGTCCAGGTCGCTAGAAATCTTAGCCTTACGTTCTTCCATGATGTTCACCACAGGTTTGTAAGCGAATTTCGCAAGAACGAACACGAGGAACAAAAAGTTCAGGATCTGCGCGATAAGTGTTGCGTTAAAATTAACCAATTATAGCACTCTCCTTTTCAAAATCTTGCAAAATATAATTATTTAATGAAGGGGTTAGCGAATACCAGAACGATTGCGATTACATAGCACAGAATAGGCATGGATTCGATCAAGCCTACGCATACCAGCATGTTAGTGAAGATTTTGCTAGCTTCTTCAGGTTGGCGAGCCATGGATTCGATAGATTTGCCGCACATATTACCGTTACCGATACCAGCGCCAGCAGCAGCACCCAAGCATACAAGGCCTGCACCGATTACAGATGCGGCAGTAATGATTGCATTTTCAGACATTTGATTCATCCTTTCAAAAGTAAATATGACTTTAGTATTGTACTAAATAAATTAGTGTTCGTCATGGCTAGCAAATGCCAGTGCATAGCTGCCCAGAGACAAAATGGTAAAGATAAAAGCCTGAACAAAGCCAATGAACAAGGAGAACATTACCCAAAGTTCAGGAACGATCCACGGGGACAGCTGATATAATACAATCAGCAGAATTTCGCCTGCCAGGATATTACCAAAGAGACGAAGAGCCATGGTCAGCGGTTTAGTCAATGCATCTAACAGATGCAACGGCAGGAACGCCGGGCTAGGACTAATGAAATGTTTAAAATGACCGATACCTTGTTTCATCACGCCAACAGCATATGCTGTAAAAGCAATTAACAAAGAAAGCGCAAAGCAGGTATTGATGTCATTAGTAGGTGAAGTCCAGTGAACGCCAACTTGCGGAAGCAAAATACCCAATTCATTTGATACCAGAATAAACATAAACAAAGTAACAATGAACGGAGCCATAAATTTACGGCCTTTGGTTCCCAAATTGTCTTCCATCAGACCATTCAAGAAATCAAGAATGATTTCCATTGCATTTTGCAGTCCGGACGGAACCATTTTCGGATTCCTACAAACCAAGAGGAACAGAACCAGAACAATAGCCATAGTTACCCAAGTCATATACATGGTTTGCATGTTTACTTCACCTAAGAAGGTTGTTTGGGTAAGATAATGGATAATTTCTCCGGATTTTTCTGCACCTTCAGCTGCTGCATTTCCCATTTTTACACACTCCTTTCTTCACGCCCTCTCATGATTATGTTGGTACGCGATAAATAATAAATTTAGTAAAAAAATTATATGTATCAGAAGAAACCCACCAAATGCACCATGCACGGCAAGCTTCATTCTTAACATCGTAATAACAAAGGCTGCAGCTGCGGCAACCCTGCACCAGCGAAAACGCTTCATGATTTTCAGTCCCTGTTTGGGAGCATCAACATATGGTAAAGACTTTTTGATGCCTAAAAACAGGATTGACAAATCAATAGTACCAGCTAAAACACCGCAAAGAATACCATAAGTAAAACCGGTTCTTTGCCATAGCCACAATGGAAGTGCAATCACAAGAGCACCAAGTGCAATCTTAAAAACAAATTTATTACCTCCATCTTTAGCGATAGAGGTTAAATCAAAACTATTTTTCATCTTTTTTGTCTTCGTCTCGTGAAAGAATACTTTTCTGAATAAGATTGTAATATGTCATAACAAGCGACACTATTGCTAAGCCTATGCATAGGCCACGCATTGTATGGTCACCTGTATTAAAGTGTCGGTCCAGCCAATCACCGCCAAAATATGCCAGCATAAAATCAATTACAGCCATAAATGCTAGAGACGATACTGTGGCCAAAGCCTCTAACATACGCATATGCTCCCTATCGGGTCCCTTTGGGGTCATATTACTCACCGCCACTATACTTCACAAATTTATCAAACTTACTCTCTATAATTCTAATATTTTTCACAACTTTTGTCTATGCCTTATGAGTAAATTCCGAAAAATTTTCCACATTAAAGCCATTTTTTATTAAAATCGCCTTAATAATTCTTTCACAGGCCTTGCCATCACCATAGGGATTAGCAGCCTCTGACATAGAGCGATAATGAGCTGCATCATCTAGAAGCAGATTTGTTTCTCTCAGCACATCCTCATATTCTGTGCCTATAAGTTTAACTGTACCAGCTTCTACCGCTTCAGGACGTTCAGTAGTATCACGTAATACCAAAACAGGCTTACCTAATGCGGGAGCCTCCTCCTGGATTCCACCACTGTCAGTAAGAACTATGTCCACCTTAGCCATTAAATTAGCAAAGGGTTCATAATCCATAGGCTCAATGAGGTGCACCTGGGCTAAATCCCCCAACTCCTCGCGAACAATTTCTCTAACCTTAGGATTTTTATGAACAGGGAATATTGCCTCTACATCAGCATGAGTCTCAAGCACACTCTTTAAGGCACGATACACGTGACGCATAGGTTCGCCAAGATTTTCGCGGCGATGAGTAGTCATAAGAATCAAACGCTTACCGCTTGCCAACACCTTATTAAAATCGTCATCAGCAAACTTGTAATCGTCACGTACGGTGGTCTGCAGCGCATCAATTACAGTGTTACCTGTTACAAGGATGGTTTTAGGATTGACATTTTCCTTAAGCAGATTAGCTCTACTAGTAGATGTAGGTGAAAAGTGAATATCTGCCAAAGAACCAGTCAGCTTACGATTCATTTCCTCCGGATAGGGAGAGTACTTATTACCAGTACGCAAGCCAGCCTCTACATGTCCTACAGGAATTTGTGCGTAAAAAGCAGCCAGAGCACCTGCAAAGGTTGTAGTAGTATCGCCATGCACTAATACAATATCTGGCTTAGCCTGTTCCATAACATCCTTCAAGCCCATCAAAGCCCTAGTTGTCACATCATATAAGGTTTGTCCACTGGTCATTATATTCAAATCATAATCTGGAACAATATTAAACAGCTCCAATACCTGATCCAGCATTTCGCGATGCTGAGCGGTAACAGCCACAATTGGCTCTACATAATCAGGATATTTGCGCATTTCCAGAACAAGCGGACACATTTTTATAGCCTCCGGACGAGTACCGAATACAGTCATAATCTTTAATTTTTTCACGACTCTTCCTCCCCTTAGCGTTCGTTCAGAATACCTATTTTTTTAGCACCTACAGCTACCGCAGTAATGATCACGGCAATAATAAGTGCGGCATAAAAGCCATCAAACTCGGCCCACAGCACCGCTGCAATACCAAGCATAGCTGTAATACCATACATTAAAAGCACTGCCTGCCTCTGGTTCATACCCATAGCTAAAAGTCTATGATGTAAATGTCCCTTATCCGGTTGAAAAATAGGCCTGCCATTACTATAGCGACGCATAATAGCAAATGCCGTATCCATAATCGGAAGTCCAAGAGCAATAGCTGGTACAATCAGTGCCACGGTAGCAGCTGTTTTAACAGCTCCATATACAGAAATAGCAGCCAGCATATAACCAATAAACATACTGCCTGTATCACCCATAAATATAGTTGCTGGGTTAAAATTATAACGAATAAAACCTACAATGCCACCAGCAAGAGCAGCTGTCATTACAGCTACATGATAATATCCCATCTGTATGGAAACAAGAATAACGGTAACAGAAGCAATAGCAGATACACCTGCAGCCAAGCCATCAAGTCCATCAATTAGGTTTACTACATTGGTAAAGCTGATTACCCAAAAAATTGTCAACGGGATTGACAGCAAGTCCAAATAATAATATCCGCCAAACGGATTATTAACCCATTCTATACGTATGTCAAAAAGCACTAAAATACAAGCTGCTGCAATCTGTCCCAAAAGCTTTACCTTGGCAGGAAGCTGGTATTTATCATCTAAAATACCTATTGCAACAATAACTGTACCACCCAAAAGTATGCCAATAATATCCATGGTCATCTCTAGACTGGCAATAGCACCTGCCATAAATGCTATATAAATAGCAAGACCACCTAAACGCGGCATAATCTTTTTATGCACCTTACGATTGTCCGGTTTATCAATAGCACCTATATAAAAGGCCAACTTCTTAATATACGGAGTCAACACATAGCTTACAAACATCGCAAGCAAAAAAGGAAAACCATAAGCACTCAGCATTTTCTCTTTCTCTCCAAAAAATTAATCTTAATTTTCTTACCCCTTCAAAATCATATAAAAAGCCATTCCCTATATAGTATAACATTTTTGACACTATCGTCAATTACTTTTATTTCTTAACTCTGAAAAAGCTTCTTGCATATTTCAAAAATAAAACACTCTACCACGGTCTAAGTCATCTCGCTTTTAGAAAACTAAGCTAAAACATACTTCCATATATTTATTTAAATTTATAATTTTACTATTTTATCCTTTATTTGATAAAAGCACATGTCAATCTCTAGTTATTTACTATTATAATTAATTTTATACCATGCAGCTTCACTGCATATTTTTCTCGTAATTATCTTTATGTTAAAATTTAAAACCCTATGCTTCTGCTATCAGTACAATTAGCAGAGCACAGGGTTTTGCCATATATGCGATATAAAAATGTTATGAAATGAAACTTTTAGCTGAAAATTGCGCTACTATATTATCAGCTACCATAAAATCCGATTTACCTACTATTCGAATCCTATCTGCGTAGATAACCCCCTTAATTCTGCAGCCTGGCTCTATAACAACGGTATTTTTAGCTATTATTATTGCATTATCCATTTGCACACCACTACCAATCGTTATATTACCCCTATCTGTTATAAAAACAATTTTATCAGGGAATTTGCTTTCCTCTCCAATATTTATGCTGCCACTACTAGTAAAAACAGTACTTCCGTAATACGTATCATGGCCAAAAAAGTCAAATTTGTCGTTCCTAATATGGTAAAACCTTCCACTTAAGCCTTTTTTATGCAGCTGTTCATCCTTAATTATATTAATACCAATACCATCAAGAAAGCTTACCTGTGGCACTTTTACTTCTTCATTGCTTGTATATATCTCGGCACCTATCAGATATTCAGTTCCTTCAATATTGTTTCTATATATTAACGGATACTCAGCAGACAGCTCCAACAGTAGCGGTGGTACAAAAAACTCTAATCTCTGCATTCTAAACAAGGAACCATCTTCTCCTCTTGCCTGAAAAAGCAGATTATAAAAAGACCTATCATCACTATACATACTGTTATAGTTTAACGTAACATTTTTGCCACTTGGTTCTAAGACGACATTAACAAGCTCACCACTACCCTCGGGAAGGATAGCTCCATTCACAGCATCCATTGCAGTATAACATAATGTCCTCATCTGTCTACCAGTAAGACTTTCTATAGTTTGACGCATTTCCTGACCAGTTAAAAGAAGTGCTACCTGTGCTGATAAGCCAATAAACAGACAAATAGTAAGCAAAATCAAGGATATGCTCCCCTTACTGCTACTCCTTTTATAGGCAAAAATGCTCATACACTACTAGACCTCACTCTTATTTAAATAACCATTATGACAAAATATTAGCTGCTGAAAATACTGACTATGCTCATTTTTCCTAAGAGTATAGCTAACTAAGACACTCTTGTTTCCTACTGGCTGTACATTCCAGTTTTCCACTAAAATATCATTAATATATAAAGGATTTACACCACTACCAGATCTTGTCAAAGTTTTCCTATATATGCGCGATCTTTCACAGTAGATGCGTATTACATGTTTACTTTCCAGGCATTGCACCTCTATTTGCGAAGCACCACTGCCATTTAAGCTTACGCTAGAAGCACCCGTACCTATATCCTTATCAATGCGACTGAAAATATAGCGACTGCAGTCACGAAGTTCAGCATCCAGAGAGATTGTTTTCCAGCTTTGCCAGCCAAGCGTAACTCCACCTGCTAATAATGATAATAAAAGCATCGACAAAAAAAGGCTTATCTGCAGCTCTACTAGAAAAAATCCTGGCTTAGTCCTTTGCTTCAACAATAAACAAATTGACCAGCAGCTGTTCATGCTTATCATCCTCCCAGGCCTGTAGCTCCTTGAGCCTACCTGTCTTTATAACTTGCTGACTTAATGTAATATTGCCAGATGTTTGCATCCCATCGTTGACTATACAATTTTCAATCCCATACACTGCTTCATTTAACTTATGGTATTGTTGTCTATGCATGATACAGGTTTTCCAAGCACTAGCCGCTGAAAGAATAAGCATAGAGCAAAGCAAAAAAACTATTAGATCATATACAAGTAAAAACCCATTACTTTTTCTCACTTACCAAAACCCTCCCTGTAATTGGCTGTACCTCTACTACATATTGGCATTGTGGCCTATTTTTATGACTCAAGATATATTTTCCACTAGTAGTAGGAACACCATCCGTACCAAAGGAAATATTATACAATCTTGCTTTAAAATAAACACCACTACAACCATGTTCATAAAAATAGTGCAGCTTCATTACCTGTGCATTTTGACTAATTAAATAACTGTCTGCATTCTGAGTTCTTATGGCAGGTTTAGCATGATTATCATAAATAGCTTTTTGCTGCATACGTCTTAAATCACCTGATAGCTGACTTGCGGCCAAATAGACCTGTTGCTTGTAGTAAGCGTCCTTATAGGCATCATATTTAAGCAAAATAAAGCTAAAGGAAATCACTAATACAAATATAGCTGCCATAATTTCTAGCAGAATATATCCAGATTGTCTATTTAAGCCATTATCTAAACCTAGTTTTGTCTGAACCAATTTTTATTCTCTTGACTATTTAATCAACTTTATTCTGAGCCTCATCATAAGGATATGTCACAGTCTTACCACTAGCATCCTTTCCTTGCAATGAATAGGTTCCATCACTATTGGTAACAACAGTAATAACCGCACCAGATGCATCCTCAAAATTAGGCTTGCCACTTACATATTTACCATGCAGCTTAGTTAAATCGGTGGTATGCGTGCCATTATCTAAAATATATAGCTGCATAGCCTGGTCGATTATTGCAAAGTCATTTTTCAGCTTAGCATTTTTCGCCTTAGCACCAACGCCAGAAATAGATGGCATAAGCATAGCTGCCATAATACTAATTATCCCTACTGCGGCTATGATTTCAAGTAAAGTGAAGCCTCCCTGTTTTTTAAGGAAACCCTTCATCATGAATCCTCCCTTCTTTTTTACATTTGTCCTACTAATCCAAAAAGTGGTTCTATCACAGAGCACACTACTGTGCCTATCACCAAAGAAGCGATTAAAAGCAGGCACGGAGCTAATAATTCTCTTAGCTTATCCAGCTTTGCATATAAGTCACGCTCACATAGCTTCGCTGCTTCCTCAAGCATCTCTGGCAAATAACCCGTAGCAGCACCAACAGTTATTAGCTCTATGGTCATAGGACTAAAAAACATCCTACATCCACCAGCAGCCTTGCCTATGTCCATTCCCCGCTGTAAGTATCTTTTAAAAAGCTGTACTCTTAGCCTTGAATTTTTATCTCCTAAAGCAGCACTACACAAATCAACAGCTCGAGTAATATCGATACCACTACTAAGCATTAGTGCTAGCAGTTTACAAAAACGCAGTTCTAAAAGCATATGGTACACATTGCATATAGGCGGAATGCTCAACACAAATTCTTTAATGCTCTTTATTTTATAAACTGCAATTACAACAATCGCACTTATTATAAAGAACAATAATTCCACATTCACAGCTTCCATATCCTGTAGCATTAATAGCATAGACAAAATCCCCGTTGGCTGTACCTGCAGAGCTAAATAAGCATTTCCCAATATTGGCAGTACGAATACTATAAAAAAGCACAATATTATTGTAGAAAATGAAAGCAAAAAAACGGGATACAATGAAGCCTTAATAATCACAGCTTTTAGCTCCTCCTGTTTGCCATAATAATCAGATAGCTCTCTTAACACCTCGCTTAGATGACCGCTTTCTTCTCCAACTATTGTTAGTGCTACAGCAAGCTGTGAAAAAAATCGTCCTTGTTCTTGCATTGCCTCAGCTAATGAATGTCCCTTTATCAAGCTACTCCTCAGCTCCGCGCAAACATTTGTCAAATTTTTATCCGCTCTTTTTTCCATCAGCTCCAATCCCTGAAGCAGTGATAGTCCACTACCTAAAATCAGTGCCAATTGCTTATAAAATACCATTTTCTGCCGTTGAGAATATTTCAACGGCTTTCTGCAGGTTAAAAAATCTATTTCTCTCACCTCCCTTTATAGCTATATATTCGACAAAGCTTTATTTCTGCCTTGATAAGAGCTTCACATATGTGAACTTTATGTGAACTAGAGCTGAAGGAAGCATAAAAATGTATCTAAAAAATTCCAACCTTAAGGTATCAGCAATTAATCATTCCTATTTTTCTATTAGAGAATTATCTATACACTACACCAAATTCTTCAGATAATAAATTTTTAATTTATCACCTATTCTGTATTTTGTTTGACTCAGCACCTAGCTAAATATACATATACGACAAAAACCCCGCACTTAAAGTGCGGGGCTTTTGTCTGAAAGGTGTTTGTATATGTCTGTTGTTTATCCTTCAATTGCAATATATTTACTGCCTTCAACCTTTTTATGGTCAACCTTGGGAACGGATACCTTAAGAATACCATCCTCAAAGCGTGCCTTTATATCCTCTTCTTTTACTGCATCACCAACATAAAAGGTTCTAGAGCATTTACCAGAATAGCGTTCTCTGCGGATATATACGCCTTTTTCATTCTTTTCATCTTTGTCAATGCCCTTAGCAGCAGTAATGGTCAAATAGCCATTTTCTAATTTAGCACTAACATCCTCTTTTTTGAAACCAGGCAAATCGATATCCATCTCAAAGCTATTCTCTTTTTCCCTTATGTCGGTCTTCATAATATTCTTTGCATGTTTACCATACAGCGGATCATGATGTCCGAAGAATTCTTTTTCAAACGGAAAATCCATAAATTCATCAAATAAGCTTTCACCAAACATTCTAGGCATCATCATAAGTCATTCCTCCAATTTTTACGCTTGTAGTATTCATCAGATGCTGCAAGTTATATTTGATTTTCAACTCGGATTTGAGTAGCTTACCTGTCGTAGTAGCTCATTTCTTTTGTTAATTATGTTATATCACTTTTTGCTAGCACTGTCAACGATTGAGTGCTAATCTGTTTGATATTTCACATAATATACATATTATATGCTTTTGATTGTAATTATATCGCTTTTTTTGTTGCATTAAATAACCATCATCCTAAATATCCTTCATCTAAACAAAAAATAGAACCTGAAGCCATTACATGACGACAGGTTCTAATATTATGAATTATTGTTACAATGCTGTATTGCCATTACCAGTGATACTTTTCACCTCGGCTAATCTTAAAGGCACGATATAGCTGCTCAACCAAAAGCAGTCTTATCATCTGATGAGTAAAGGTCAGCTTAGAAAAGCTCCAGGCAAAATCCGCTCTTTTACGCAAAGCATCTGTATAACCAAAGGCACCACCAATTACAAAGGTAATATGGCTATTGCCGCTCAGCGCCAAGGCATCAATCTTATCTGCCAGCTCTGGCGAGCTAAGCTGTTTACCAATAACATCTAAAAGTATGATATATGAGTTTTGGGGAATAATGGCCAGAAGACGCTGTGTTTCTTTTTCCAGCACCTGCTCTTTAATAGCAGGCGAAGGATCATCCGGCATTTTTTCCTCATTGATGGAAACTACCTCAAGCTTACAAAAGGGAGTAAGTCTTTTGGTAAACTCCTCTACTCCTGCAGTCAGATATTTTTCTTTAAGCTTGCCTACGCAAGCAATTGTTACCTTCATCGAGCACTACCATAGTTTTCTGGAACCTCTTCCAGAACCACATTCTTAGTACGTTGAATGCCGTTGCGGATGTATTCAACAGCAACCTGTTCGCCAACCTTGCATTCAGCAAGCTTAGTACGCAGCTCTACTGCATTAGAAACCTTAGCACCGTTAAAGGAAAGGATGATGTCACCTGCTTGGAAGCCAGCCTTTGCCGCAGGACTATTGGGAACTACCTTAGCTAAGAAAATACCACCATGCATATCAATATCGAACCCAAAGCGGTCAGCAGTTTCCTTATCTAATAAGGATGCACCTAGATACGGTCTTGCAACACGACCACGCTCTACCAGCTCATCTAAAATAGGCTTAGCAGTATTTACAGGAATTGCAAAGCCAATACCTTCAACACCACCTAAAGCAATTTTAGCGCTGTTAATGCCAACTACCTCGCCATCAGCATTTACTAAAGCACCACCACTATTACCAGGATTAATAGCAGCATCAGTTTGAATCAATTGGAATTTGCGTTCACCAATTTCAATACTGCGATTTAATGCACTAATTACACCTGCAGTAACACTACCGCGGAACTCTAAGCCTAAGGGATTACCAATAGCAATTGCAGGCTCACCTACCTGAAGGGTGTCAGAATCACCAAATACTGCAACAGGCAAATCCTTGGCATCAATTTTTACTACGGCTAAATCGGTTGCAGCGTCAGCACCAAGAACCTTGCCCTTTACAGTACGGCCATCTGGAAGGCTGACAATAATTTCAGAAGCACCCTCAATAACGTGGTTATTAGTGGCAATATAACCATTTTTATCATAAATTACGCCACTGCCTGTACCACGCTCACGCAATTCAACTCTGTTAAAGAAATCTCTAACATACGCCTTATTAGTAATGCCAACTACAGCAGGACCTACTTTTTTAGCAGCAGCTACAATAGGAGTATTGCGAGCAGAACTCAGCTGCTGCTCCACCTTAGCTGCAGGCTGAACGGCCTCAGTCTTTTTATCACCACAGCCGGCAATAAGAATAGTGGCACCAATAACGCCACACAAGAGAATATTAGCTGTTTTTTTCCAGATAGTTTTTCTCATACTGTTCACCTCAAATAAAATTTCTTAATTTATTAGCTTTATAAAAAAATAACAGGCTGAATGGACTTATAATTAGCAACAATTCGTTCCTGAGAAGCAACAAGGAGTTGAGTTTTATCTAAAAGACGCGCCTCTTCAAGGTTTTGCTGCACTGTTTTAAGAGCCAATGATGGCAAATTATTTTCCTGGCTTAAATGAGCTAGAATTACATGCTCTGGCATTTTTCTCAGCTGAGTAAGCAACCAGCCTGCACTATTGTTAGATAAATGACCTCTTGTACCCAATATTCTCTGCTTAAGCATATATGGATAATTGCCATTCTTTAGCATTTCTATATCATGATTAGCCTCTAAAATAAGTGTTTGTGCCCCGTCAGCGGCTTCCCTTGCCAAATCTGTAGGAAATCCAGTATCAGTTAGGTAGGTGCAGCGCGCTCCTGTGCTACGCTGGATAAAAACGTAGCCATGAGGGTCAATAGCATCATGAGGAATAGGAAAGCTGCGTACCTCAACATCTCCACATATAATGCTACTGCTGATGATTTGTAGACTGCGTCTTTCTAAATTATTATACTTCGTTAATATTGCCTTCCAAGTCTTTTCACTGGTATATACAGGCACCTGATATTTTTTTAGAAATGTTACAAGACCTTTAACATGGTCTATGTGTTCATGGGTAATAAAAATACCTGACAAATCCTGAGGCTGGCAATCAACCTCCTTCAGCTTGTTAACCAAGGCTCTGCAACTAATACCCATATCAACTAAAAATCTTTGGCTGTCCGTACCTATAAGAGCAGCGTTCCCCTTGCTGCCACTGGCAAGCATAGCCACCTTAAAATCACTCATTTATAAAAATCTCCCATCATTCAATAACATAATTATAGCAAATTTTAACATTTTTATTGTGGCAAATTAGAAAACAATAAGCCTATAAAAAAGAAAGGTGTACTGACTTTTAGTCAATACACCTCTCAACTACTAAATTAATGTGTACCGCGGCACTTTTGACATACGCCAAAGAAATAGAACTGACGACTATTTACTTCAAAGCCACTTTCTGCTTCAACCATGGCAGTAAGCTCTCTAGCACTGCCAGGCAACTCTACATCATAAAGCTCACCACATTTTTCACATTGCAAATGATAATGCTCCTCAATATAGGCATCATAACGGAAGCAATCCTCACCGCTATTCAAAACCTGAATCAGCTTAAGCTTTTCCAAAATCTCAACAGTTTTATAAACAGTTGCAAAGCTCATAGCAGGATATCTAGGCTGTAACTCATTATAAAGCATTTCTGCACTTGGATGCCAACGCTTACTTGCCAAAACCTCATATACTGCCAGACGCTGTGGTGTTACCTTATAGCCATTATCACGCAAAATTCTTGTAAGCTCAACATTTGTCAACATAATTTATTACTCCATTGCCAGTAAAACAGGATACAGAGGCTGTCCACCATAGAAGACATCTACCTCCCAATCCTCATTAATATTTTCTAACCCTTCTGCCAGCTCATGGGCGTCATCTTCACTTAAACCTTCACCATAATACAAACTGATGGCTTCATAGTCACCATCAGCCAACATTTCCTTAAGAACATCAGCAATACTGTTGCCAGTACAAACAATCTTATCATTAATGATACCTAAGTATTCACCCTCATGAACCTCAAGGCCATTAACTACGCTATCACGTACAGCAACAGTAACACTGCCACCATGAGCTTCTTTAGCCTCTTTAGTCATAAGCACAGTATTTTCCTCTAGGCTACGGGTACTATCAAAGCGCAACAGCGCAGCCAAGCCTTGAGCCATATTGGTGCTAGGAATAAAGGATACCTTAGAAGCACCTAAAAGCTTACGCACCTGCTCTGCGGCCAAAATGATATTTTTATTGTTAGGCAGAATAATGTACTGCTCACATTCGCCATCATTAATAGCATTCACAAACTCCTCTACAGGAGGATTCATGCTTTGACCACCGCTGATAATTTCAGAAGCACCCAACTCATGCATAATTGCAGCCAAACCGTCGCCTGCAGCTACAGTCAGCACACCAATACCATGCTTAGCTGGTTGAGCATCTTCAGCAGTAAACAATCTATGCTCATGCTGATCGCACATATTTTCAATCTTAATATCGTGCAAAGTACCCCATTCCTGTGCCTTATTTAAAGCATTACCTGGATTTTTAGTATGAATGTGTACCTTAACAATATCTTCAACAATTGCAACTATCATGGAGTTACCCATATCCTGCAGAGCATCGCTAACCTGCTTTTTAGTTACATTAGCACCTTTAACAATAAACTCTGTACAGTAGGGGAATTCTAAATCCAAGGGCTCAGCATTAACTACTCTGCTACCAGCCTTTGCAGGAGCTACCTCCAGAACAGCACAATCCTCTCCACGAAGACCGGATAAACAGCCTTCAAAAAAGACTATTAAGCCTTGACCACCGGCGTCAACCACACCTGCAGCCTTCAAAGCAGGGAGCTTTTCAGGGGTGAGCTCCAGCTCTTTTTTGCCTGTACGAATAGCCTCCTCCAGTACAGCCTCAAGACTTACATCACTGCGCACAGCATTGTAAGCACCCTTAGCCATACCACGGGCAACAGTCAGAATAGTACCCTCAACAGGCTTAGAAACACTGCGATAAGCATAAAGAATACCAAACTGGAATGCTTTACCAATTTCAGTATTATTCAAAGTTTTCTTTCCAGCTACGCCCTTGCCAATACCCCTCAAGAGCTGGGACAAAATAACGCCGGAATTGCCCCTTGCACCCATAATAGCACTACGTGCAGCCGCAGTACCTATTTCACCAGCCTCAGAATCATCGCTCATAGCACTGATTTCCTTCGCTACAGAAGCCATGGTATACATCATATTGGTACCCGTGTCTCCATCAGGAACAGGGAACACATTCAAATCATTAATTGCTTCAAAATTTTTTTCAAAGCTATGATAAGCACCCAAAAGCATATCCTTTAACTGCTTACCTGTAATTTCCTGAATTTCTTCCTTCATTACACCCACACCCTTCCTTTAAGCCTTGCGCCGCACAAAGATGCCTATTGCGCCAGGTCCAAGATGAGCTGCTAATACTGTACCTATACCGGTAACCATAATGGGTACTTCTGGAAAACGTGAATGCATTTCTTGCTTTAACATTTCTGCGTCCTCATCAGCTTCGCCATGAGCAATGAAAATTGCTTCAATAGGAGCATTTTCTGACGCCATATCAAGCATTCTCTTCAAAGTTTTCTTACGAGTGCGAATTTTATCCGCAATCTCCAAGCGTCCTAAATTGTCAAGATGTACTATAGGACGAATACCCAAAATATTGCCTACCAATGCACCTACAGCACCGATACGACCGCCCTTTTTTAAATAATCAAGAGTGTTTACAGTAAAATAAGTCTCAGTACGCTCCATCAGATCATTAGCATATTTTTCTGCTTCATCCAAGGACATACCTTCAGCAGTCTTACGTAAAATCTCTATTGCACAGCCACTGATAGAGCAGGCAGCAGTATGGCTGTCCACTACACGAATATCAGCGCCCTTGACCTCCTTCATAACCTGCTTAGCAGCAAGGCAGGCAGTCTGATAAGTGCCACTCAGGACACTATCTACACAAATCATTATTACCTTTTTACCTTGATTGGACAGATTGGTAAACATTTCCAGAAACCAACCAATTGGAGGTTGAGATGTACCCGGAAGTTCACCGTTACGCTCTACCATATCAAACATTTCTTTCAGGGTACGGTCACCATCGACCCACTCCTCCTTGCCATGATTAACAATTAAGCGCATAACGTGACAACGAGGATTATCCCTCAGCTCTGTTTCATCAGAGCAAGCAACACTATCTAAAACAACATGTATATCGTTGTGCATAAGAGCCTCCTAAATTTTTCCGTACTTATCCAATATTATCTTATATTTTACCATATTCCGATTGCTTTTGCTACAATATCTACTAAAGTTTCCTTATTAACTTACTAAAAGATACTTTTTATTCACAAAATTCCTTATTTTTACATAAATTTCTGCTATTTTTTCTATTTTAAACAATACAATCCTAAAAAAGGACAAAAAAAAAGCCCTTACGAAGAAGGGCCAAATGAGGGGCTGTTTTGATAATTAAAGTATAGCATTTTTGTATATAAACTTCAAGTGCTTTTTTGTAAATTTTCTTACAATTTTAATTATAATCCTGACCTAGCATAATTACACCGTCAATATCCTTATTGCCATCACGAATGATGCTCATTTTATGAGCAAAGGGAATATTGGATAATCTGCTGATAACAGCACCATTATTGGTATTAGAAACAACCTTGGTCTCAGCTATAACGTCACCACTACCACCATTAACAACAGTAAAGCCCGCAGCTTTCAGCTGCGCTGTAGCAGCCTTAACAGCATCTTCTCTACCACTGCAGTTAATTAATTGTACAACTGTACCGCTGCTTCTGCTACTAACGGCAAGTTCTGCTGCGTTTTCCTTAGCTGCAGAGCTTTTCTTGCTGCTACGACGCTCCTTATCAGCATCCTTTTTGTCCTTTGACTTGTCTTTATCAGATGCTTCATCATTCTTAGAAAGCTTATCCTGATCCTTATCCTCGTCATCCTTATCTTTCTTATCAGCCTGCTTGCTTTCATCGCTAGTATCACCCTGACGAGCACGCTCTACAGCATCATTATATTCTCTTTCCATAAGCTCTGCAGCATTTCTATAACGCTCAGTCATAGTTGCGCCCTGCATCTTAACCATCAGCTCACGCAAATCTGTAATATCAGGCTGCCAGTAGCTAATATCATCAATATATTCAGGAGTACCAGGAACCATTGCCATGGATAAGCCTTTTTCTCTTACCATAGCATGCAATGCTTTTCCTAGATTCAGCATATCATTAATAGGCAGATCTGTCTTAATCATAGAATTAAGCTGCTGTGCTAGTCCAGGAATATGCAGCAGCATATCAGCAGAGCTGATTCTTTCATAAACTGCCATAATAAAGCGTTGCTGACGTTTAATACGTCCTATATCGCCTTCTTCATCACGATAACGTACATATTGAATGGCTGTTTCACCATCCATATGCTGCATGCCTTTTTTGATGTCCACAGTAAAGCCATCCCAGGTATCATGATAATACATATCTTTTTCTACATCAATGTCAACGCCACCAATAGCATCTACCAAGCCCTTAAAGCCCTTAAAGTCAACCATAACATAGTTATTGATATGCAGGCCTAAAAGCTCCTCTACAGTTTTTTGAGTAAGCTCGCGTCCACCATAGGCATAAGCATGATTAATCTTATCCCAACCATATTCAGGAATACGCACACGAGTATCACGTGGAATTGACAGCAGAGATGCATTTTTTGTCTGAGTGTCAAACATAACAACAAACAAAGTATCACTACGACCTACATCATGCTCCTCTGCACGTTCATCAACACCAAGGACTACAATATTCTTTTTCAGAGATAATCTATCACTAGGGGCCAAATTATCCAGTCCCTTTTCAGGAAACATAAAATTAACAATGGCATAGACTGCTATGCAAACTATAGCTATAACCGCTAAAAACGGTGCTGTAAAAAACTTTTTCATATCATATTACTCTCCATATCATTAAAGCATTTCTTCTAAGACTTTTCGGCTGCGCTTTAAAAAGCCATAAAGAATCCTTGCTGTAAGTCCCCAAATAACGTACTTATCGTACCTATAAAAATAAACATAATATTCCTTATTCATTCGCCAGGAGCGCTGACGATTAGGCACTAGGTCAAAGGGGAAATCTGCTCCTGGGTGGTCAGCAAGCTTCATTGAACAGCGCTGCGGCGTCTGTTCTAAAAGTGCTTTTAAGGGTACAGTAAAAACGCACTCTACCTCGTCAGGATTAAAGCTTATTTTGTCTACATCATCAATAAAACCAACAAAGGGATGAATTATAGGTCCAGAATGAGTAACAAGTGCATCAAGCTCACCTAAAATTTTGATTTGCTTCTGATCAAGTCCTAGCTCTTCAGAGGTTTCACGAACAGCAGTCATAGCATGGCTGCTATCTGCACATTCTACTTTGCCTCCCGGAAAACAGATCTCTCCTGGCTGACGTCTAAGAGTATGAGCACGCTCCTCAAAAAGGAGAGCTGGACCATCCGCAGTTGCAACTAACGGAAGTAGGACAGCAGCCTCCCACAAGCGGTCAAGCTTATCTATCCCAGCTGGTCTTTCCTGAAGCCTTGCAGCAATCCTTTCCTGTAAATTATTAGTTCTAGTCATAAATTACCTTTTCCTTTTCTCTCACATAACTATAGCTTAATATTATTCATAACTCAATACTAAAACCTTCTACATAAATTTTACATATCCTGCAATTAGAATGTTAAAAAGTTGTGAAAAGAACACTATTACCATATAAATTCCAATTTTTGTATCAAAAAAGTAGATTTTCTTATACTTCAATGACAAACTATTAGCACTAAGCAAAAAGAAAAGCACCGACTGCTACAGCAACCGGTGCCATCTTTTATTATTTTCTAAATATAAATCTTAGTAGAGAGGGTCCTTTACCTCAGTGCGTTCGCTTTTATCAACCAGCATAGCTACACAAGCATCACCAGTGATGTTAACAGAGGTACGAGGCATATCGAGGATACGGTCGATACCAGCAATCAGAGCAGAACCTTCCAAAGGCAGACCCAGAGCAGTCAAAATCATGGTCAGCATAATAAAACCAGCACCAGGAACACCTGCAGTACCAATAGAAGCCAAGGTACCAGTCAGAATTATGGTCATATATTGAGCACCAGTCAGGTCAATACCATACAGTTGAGCAATGAACAGTGCGCAAACACCTTGGTAAGCAGCAGTGCCGTCCATGTTAATGGTAGCGCCAAGAGGAAGTACAAAGGAGGAAATTTCCTTAGATACGCCCATCTTTTGAGCACAGCTCATAGTCAGAGGAAGAGTACCACCAGAGGAGCAGGAGCTGAATGCCATCAAAGATGCAGGAGCAACGCCTTTAATAAATTTCACAAAGCCCATACCACCGATAAATTTTACTAAAGAGCCATATACTAAAATAGCATGCAGCAGGCAGCTAATATATACAGCAATAACAACCTTCAGCAGCGGCAGCAGAACAGCAGGACCATTTGCTGCAACAACAGGAGTAATCAAGCCAAAAACACCGATAGGAGCTACGGACATGATGATACCTACGATTTTGTAGGAAACCTCTGCCAAACCATCAATGGTACGACGCAGATATTCAGCCTTTTCACCTACAGCGGTAATGCCAACACCAGTGAACAGTGCAAATACGATGATTTGCAGCATATTTGCTTTAACCATTGCTTCCAGAGGATTAGTCGGGAAGATATCAATGATAACTTTCATAATAGGCGGTGCAGCTTTAGCAACAACCTTTACATCGGAGCCAGGCATTTGCATACCAACACCAGGTTGCATGATGGTACCAATTGCCAGACCAATAACAATAGCGAAAGCAGTGGTAAACATATAGTAGCCAACAGTTTTAATACCAATGCGGCCAACCTTTTTAATATCTCCTAAGCTACATACGCCAATAACCAGAGAGGAAAAAACCAGAGGAACAATGATCATCTTGATCATGTTCATAAAAATAGTGCCTAAAGGTCCAATCCATTCCTTAGCGAATGCTGCACCCTCAGAACCTAGCTCTAAGCCGGCAACAATACCGAGTGCTAGGCCTATTAAGATTTTTGTAGATAAGTTCATAATACGACCCCCTAAATAAATAGATTAAATTTCATTTGTACGTATTATACCAAATAACACTCAATAAGTCTGATTGTATACAGTATTATTGCCGTGTATACAATATTATTCTTGCGTGCACAATATTTCCCGAATCTTAAGCTGTCAGCTTGTCGATAAAATCTAGGTTTCCAGGTCATTTAAGTAAAGCATTTCACATTATTGCCATCCATTGCCCAGCATGATTTTGTATAAACCACCGTATTTTCTGCCTTAAAAATACAAAAAGACGCTGTACTCAGCATATACCTAAGTACAACGTCATCTTTTCAGCACTCTCAAATACTAGAGAGAATATTTTTTATAGGCAGTATGATTAGTACAACCAATAAACTTGTTCAGAGCAAAAGAATGCTCCAAAGCAGCAGTAATGAAGCGTTTAGCCTGCGCCACAGCCTCTGCTACGGTCAAGCCATTAGCTAAGCCTGCTGTTACAGCTGCGGAATAGGTGCAGCCTGCGCCATGATTGTAAGAGGGATAAATCTTGGGAGTGCTCATTTCTACAAAGTCCTTGCCATCATAGAACACGTCCACTGCCTCATTGCTCTCCATACGCTCGCCACCCTTGATAACAACGTTCTTAGCGCCCATTTCCTTGATACGGCCGCAAGCTTCCTTAATATCCTCAACGGTCTTTACAGCAGGCATATCCGCCAAATAAGCAGCCTCGATAACGTTAGGAGTAATAACATCGCAGCGTTTTACCAGCTGTTCCTTAATAACTGCAGCAGCATCAGGAACCAGGATAACATCACAACCCTTACAAACCATAACCGGGTCAATAACGATGTTCTTCAGCTGATACTTGTCGATGGTATGAGTTACCAGCTCAACAAGCTGTGCACTGCCCAGCATACCGGTTTTCATAGCATCTACGCCAATGCCCTCAACGATGGTCTTCAGCTGCTGCTCAACAGTATGCATATCAATAGGAAAAACATTGTGAGCCCATTCATTGTCAGGATCCATAGTTACGATACAGGTCAGAGCGGTCATACCATAAACGCCCAGCTCCTCAAAGGTTTTTAAGTCAGCCTGCATACCAGCGCCGCCACTGGAATCACTACCGGCAATAGTCATAGCTTTATGTAAAGCAGTCATTTTTATACCCCCATCTAATTTCACTTTATTTTAGCCAAAAATCTCAAACAAGATAACCGCGATAGCACCTGGCACACCAAAGAAGCCAGCTATCAGTGCCTTGATGATGGTAATGTGCATATGGAAGTCAACAATACCTCCAAACAAATTAACCAACCACAGGAGTGCTGCGCCACAAATTCCGTTCCATACTAATCTAAACGGCAAAGTGAATAATTGTACAATAACAAAAACTAATAAAATACCAACAATCAGACTTCCTAACGGTCCCATTGAGCCCAAGCCGATGCTGGCCGCAAAACCATTTAGTGCTTCCATATTAGTCGCCTTTCTAAAGCTATATTTCCCGCCTGTTCTCTAAAGCCTTGGAAAGTGTCACTTCATCAGCATATTCCAAATCGCCACCCATAGGAAGGCCATGAGCAATACGGCTAACAGTAATACCAACAGGCTTTAAAAGCTGCGCCAAATAGGTTGCAGTTGCCTCGCCCTCCACATCAGAATTGGTAGCAATAATTATTTCTGCTACAGATTCCTGCTGCAGACGCAAAAACAACTCACGTATACGTAGCTTGTCAGGGCCAATACCATCTAACGGAGAAAGAACTCCATGCAATACATGGTATAAGCCATTGTAACCACGGCTGCGCTCCATAGCAGCAATATCCTGAGGCTGCTCCACAACGCAAACAATGCTTTTATCTCTAGACGCATCGCTGCAAATTTCACACAGCTCTCCATCCGTCAAATTATAGCAACGCGGACAGAAATGAATCTGGGTTTTAGCACTGCGCAGAGCCTCTGCCAAAAGCTGCACATCCTCCTTAGGCATATCCACAATATGATAGGCCAGGCGCATGGCTGTCTTTGAGCCTACACCGGGCAAACGCCGCAGCTGCTCATAAAGATTAGCCAAAGGCTTAATAATTCTAGCCATTATTAGAACATACCAGGCAATTTCATACCGCCGGTAACCTTACCCATTTCTTTTTCAGTCATTTCGTCAATTTGCTTCATGCCATCATTAACAGCAGTCAGAATCATATCCTCCAGCATTTCTACATCATCAGGATCAACAGCAGAGGGATTGATTTTTACAGATTGCAGCTCTTTTTTGCCTGTTACAACAACGGTTACTGCACCGCCGCCAGCAGAAGCCTCAACAGTACGCTTTTTCAGTTCTTCCTGCATTTTCACCATATCGGCTTGCATTTTTTGAACCTTTTTCATCATAGCACCCATATTACCCATGCCACCAGGAAACATAATAAAATTCCTCCTTAAAATTCATTGATTATTAATAATTAATTTATGCCTCGCCTTTTATAACGAAGCTTATATGCAGCAAAAAGCAAAGTCAACCTTCGTTTTTTGCAGTTTCCAAATTGATTACAGCTTATGAATGCTTCCACCAAAAACATCCATTGCTTTTCTTACATTATCAGGCAAACCGCCTGTATCCACCTTAGGCTCTTCCTTTTTCACAGAAGCTTTTGGCTGAACTGTAGGATTAGACTTCATATTTGCCAGTTCTGCCTCTGTAATACATTCTAGACGAATTTCCTGTCTAGCAATACGTAAAAGTGCATCCTCTACCATGTCGCAATAATCTTTTTTGCTCATACGCTTACAGGTAAATTCAGCCTTAAAGGCAACTCGTAAAATACCATTTTCATAGCCAATTGCCCTGCCACCTTTAGCGCAGGATACTACTGATATTTTCTTTTCTCCGGCTAATATCTCTAAAGCCTTCTTCCAATATTCTTCTCCTAAAGCCCAGTCGCCACCATACTCTACAACTGTGCTACCAGTACTTTTTACTGGTGCTGCAGCTTTAGCATTTGCATCATTGACAACAGAAGCCTTTGTCTGAATAGCCTGCACCATTTCTGCAGTTGCTTTAGGTGTATTATCACTTACATTAGCAGGCTTCGTAGGTTCTTGCAGCTTTGTCTGCTTATTAACTTGAGCTGGTGGCTTATTAGTTGCCATAGCTAGCTCATCAGCAGTAATATAAGCTTCATCCTCATACATAGCATCAGGAATATCAAAATCGCAGATTTTATCTGCCGGAATATTCTTTACATCAACGGCAGAAGCTTTAGCAGTATCCATTGCTTCATCGCTGTGCGGCGCAGGAGCAAACTGCTGCTGATTCTGTAATGCTACTGTCTGAGCAGTCATTGGCTTAATATATTGCGTTGTGCTAATTGGAGCTGGTACATCATTATCAGCTGTACGCTGAGCTGCTGTAATAAAATCACCATTAGAAATACGTTGCTCCAGCTGTTCTATTCTTGCTTGCAGTGCAGCAATAGTACTACCTTCAAGACGGCACAGGTCAAATAAACAAAGCTCACCTGTTATACGAGGACGCATAGTACCCTTCAGTTCATAAATAGCACCATGCAGTCTTTCCTCTGCCGCCATAAGCCTATCACGGCCGAAAAGCGGCGCCAGCTGCTCTAATGACTCTTTACTGTCAGTAAGATAAACCTCATCGTAGGATGGAGCTGACTTAAAGAGCAATAAAGCACGTAAATACTCTGCAAGTTCAACTAATACCTGACCAACGTCCTTACCCTGCTCCAGCAGCTTATTTAAATTAGCCAACGCCTGTGACAAATCCTGTTTGCCAATAGATTCCACCAGCTGCCTTAAAGCAGTACGGCCAACAATACCTAAAACCTCCTGCACAGTATCAACTGTAATGTGCTTTGACATTACGCCACACTGATCGAGCAGGCTTAAGGCATCACGCATACCACCTTCAGACTGAATAGCCATCAAACGCAGAGCTTCTCTTTCAGCCTCTAAGCCACTATTAGTAGCAACCATTTCCAAATGATCAGTAATTTCTTCAACAGTTATGCGTCTAAAATCAAAACGTTGACAACGAGAATGGATGGTTGCAGGAACCTTCTGTGGATCAGTAGTTGCAAGGATAAAAATAACATTATCAGGCGGTTCCTCTAAGGTCTTAAGCAAGGCATTAAAGGATTCCGTAGTCAGCATGTGTACCTCGTCAATTATATACACCTTGTAGCTGCCTTGATTATAGCTTCGATTAAGTAGACGCTCTCTTAAAGCCTTTATATCATCAATACCACGATTAGATGCGGCATCCATTTCAAAAACATCCATAGATGTACCATCAGTAATCTCTTGACAATTTTGACACTTGCCACAGGGATGTGCAGTAGGTCCATGCTCACAATTTAGCGCTTTGGCAAAAATACGTGCTGTACTTGTCTTACCAGTTCCTCTAGGTCCGGAAAACAAATAGGCATGAGCAATTCTACCACTTTCAAGAGCATTGGTTAAGGCTATTTTTACAGCCTTTTGTCCTACTAATGTATCAAAATCACTAGGACGCCAACGTCTATACAAAGCTACATAAGCCATTACTGCAACCTCCTCTAAGAATAAATACTACATCTAATCTATTATATATTATTTTCTCCTAAATTTATAGGGGAATATATAAACATAAGAAAAAAAAGCGCCGACAAAAGTCGACGCTTGGATTTACTTCCCTGTAGGGCCGCAAAAAAGGGCACCCCCGCGGCACATGAAAGTATCCGCTTAAGGCTGCTTCCTTCCGGACCTGACCTGGTTCACAGGCTCCCATTGCGCAGGACCCAATCTTACGGTCCTACAGAGAAATAAAAAAGCCGCTCATGCGGCACGCTTTTTAAATGGCGGAGAGAGAGGGATTCGAACCCTCGGTACGGTTATGCCGTACACACGCTTTCCAGGCGTGCACCTTCAACCACTCGGTCATCTCTCCAGGTTGAAAACTAAAGACTATGTTTAATTTTCCAGTACAATACATACTCGCAATCAGCTGACTGCAAGTAGTATTATACTGGTATTTAATATTAAAGTCAAGCGTTTTTTATAAATTTTTAACATTTTTTGAAAAAAGATTTTACAAGACGATTTTTAATCATCATCTTCCTCTGCAGGAAGCAGTAAAACAGGACATTCCGCATTAAGAACTACATTTTCAGAGGTACTTCCTAGTGTAAGGCCACTATTAACGTCAGAGCCGGATTTAGCCATCATGATCATGCTAATATTTTCCTTACCAACAATCTTGCCAATCTGCTTAGAAGCAACGCCTCTAGCAATACGGAAATCTGCCTTAATACCAAAAATATTCATCTCATCCACCAGCTCCTTTAAAAGAAGCATGGCATTGCTGTATTTTTCTTTATAGTCCTTTTTATTACGCACACGTTCAACAACATGGACAAAAACAACCTTGCCCACCTCTTCACGCCATGTGCGAATCACATTAAGTGCCTCTAGGGATTTTTTAGAAAAGTCCGTAGGAACCATAACGGCGCTCAGCAGCCTAGATTCATGACTAGTATCCTCATCACCCTTGTAAATAAACAATGGCAAAGCTGCATTACGTGCCAGCTCCAGCGTTGTGCTGCCTCTTAAGGCTCTTTCAAAAAAGCCTTTATTATGGGAAGCAACCATTAACAATTCAGCATCCTGCTGTTCCGCAATGGACTCTAGCACCTCACAGGTATCACCTACAGGTGTCTCTATAGAAATTTCTTCGTAGCCTGCCTGTTCTAAATCGCTTTGATAGCCCTCCAGACGACTACGAGCCTTTTTAAAGCTACTACCATCGGGGTCAGCGTCATCGTCATCATCAAAGACGTGCGCTAAAACCACTTCCGTTTCTGTATCAGGACATAAGCTAAACAGACACTCAGTCAATTTGTCGGCCTGCGGCGTTAAATCTGTTGCCAACAGGACCTTGGCGAATGTACTCATCATCTGCTCCTTAAAAAAAATATATTAATCTATTTATTTCGCTGCAAAAAGCAAAACTCCTTCTACAGCCTTAGATTAAATTTTATCATTAGTTTATCATAAGCAGAATAATTTGCAAGGGAAATGTGTAAGCAAAGAACGTAACTTGCAATACCGCAAAAAATTTTACACTTCTACATCCGTCACCACCAGCTCTACACATACGCAGAATGTTATGAGACTTCAACCATTTAAGCCATACTAGCAACTTTTCTAACTCTGAATCATAGACGAAATCACTGAAGCCTTAGTAACTATACCACAGAAAAGTCCGTTATCATCTAAAACAGGCAAAGGAAATGGTGTTTTTGCAGAAATATCCATAATATCGGAAATTTTGGCATTACAGTTACTTACAACAGGAATATCCCGTATGATTGCTAACTCAAATGTTGTATAGCCCGAAAGAACCTTAATAGCAGCATCCAATGTAATTATTCCCTCAAATCCTAATTTGTCATTGATTACGTATGCACTAGATACACCGCTAAGTTTCATATTACGCAATGCTAGAGCCGCTCCATCACTACTGCGTACCAAACAATTAGGAGTGCTCATTATACTGCGTATCGTAAAAACCTTGCTGTAATCAGCGTTATTGATAAAATTACGTACATAGTCATTTGCAGGTTGCAGAAGCATTTCTTCCGGAGTTCCAATCTGTACCATACGTCCATCTTTGAGAATACCCACATGAGTACCAACACGAAAAGCCTCATTGATATCGTGAGTAATGAAAATAATTGTTTTACCCATTTTCTTTTGGATACGCAATAATTCAAACTGCAAATCACTGCGAACAAGAGGATCCAAAGCAGAAAACGCCTCGTCCATAAGCAGAATATCAGGATCATTAGCCAAAGCTCTAGCTATGCCTACACGCTGCTTCATACCACCGGACAAACTGTCAACGCTGCTGTTTTCCCAACCATTAAGCCCCACCATCTCTAGCATTTCCAAAGCCTTGATTCTACGTTCTTTGGCAGATACGCCCCGTATTTCTAAACCATAGCTGATATTTTCTAGAACACTTCTATTGTTCATCAGACCAAAATTTTGGAAAACCATGGCGATATTATTACGACGCAACTGCTCCAGTTCACGACTACTGTATTTTGTAATATCGTTATCATTAACAAAAATTTTGCCGCAAGCAGGTACATTCAACAAATTCAAGCAACGTATAAGTGTAGATTTTCCACTGCCTGACATACCTATAAGAACAAATATTTCGCCTTTTTGAACCTCGAAACTAATGTCTGCCAAACCTGCTGTTATGCCTGTTTCTTCCATGACACGCAAACGTGAAAAACCCTGCTTGAGCATATTTAAAGCTTTTTCCTCATTATGTCTGCATTCCAAAGGAATAAAAAGTTTGTATAAATTTTCTACTTTCACAATAGGTGTAGTCATATTTATTTCCCCTTGTATAATACGTACCGTGCTTCCTAGAAACCATACTTACAATATTATTGCAGTATAGTTTCTAGTTTTTCCCAATAGTATCTTATCCTAATCTTTTTTTACTTATTACTGGATTTTTTTCAGATTTGACTAAACTTTGTGTCAGTCTGTCAATAACAATGGCTATAATTACGATTGAGATACCTGCAATAAAGCCACGTCCAGATTCAGTCCTATTTATGGCAACAAGCACCTCCATGCCTAAACCATTGGCACCTATCATAGCACAGGTTACGACCATGGCTACAGCCATCATCATAGTTTGGTTCACACCAGTCATAATTGTCGGCAAAGCCTGAGGAATTTGCACTTTGAAAAGGGTCTGCCAACGAGTTGCACCAAAAGAGTTAGAAGCTTCTACAATATCAGGGTCAACCTGACGTATACCATGGCTTGTCAGACGTATAACTGGAACTACAGCGTAGACCACAGTTGCCAGCACTGCAGGCACTTTACCAGGACCAAGCAACATTACAGCAGGAATCATATAGACAAAGGTCGGCATAGTCTGCATTGCATCCAGCAGCGGCGTCATCAGCTTGTTTGCCAGCGAACTGATAGAAACCAAAATACCAAGCGGCAAACCAATAAATAGCGACAAAAGAACCGAGGAAATAACAATAGCCAAAGTCTCATTCATCATCTGCCAATAGCCAAATACCCCGATGGTCAAAAATCCCAAAGCATAAAGAACTGCACTCATAATGCGTCCTGTCAGCTTTTTGCTTACAAAGGCAACTCCAATAATCGTCATCCACCAGGGAATGATATTTAAAATTCTTTCTATAGTATTGATCCCACCAGTAAGTATTTTTTTCACTACATCGAAAAAGTTACCATAGGCAGTATTTATATATCTAAAAAAATCATCAATAGGCTTTGTTAAATCTATTTGCAATTCCTCTGGAAATGTCAAAAGCCAATTGCTTTTCTTATCCTCATTACCTTGCAAATCCTGCTCAACTACGGCCAATTTATCTTCCGGCAGCCATTGAGTCAAAAGCTCAGGATGTTTGTTTAAAAACCAACGTGCTGCCTCATCATAACTGCATTTTGTATCAGAAATATAAGCAAGAGCTTCTGCAGTCAAAGCACTGGATGTATGATATTTTTTCAGAAATTCTGCAAATTCAGGAGCTTTATCCAAAAGCTGTCTGTTAGCCACAACAAGTACAGGAACTGCCCTAGCTTCTGTAAGACCATGTAAAAAATCTTTTTCATTATAAGGTTCATCCTGTAACAAGATTAAATCCAGCTTTCCAGTGAGCCATGTAGGTTCGTAATTATAGCCTACAATCGGTTCTCCCTTGGTATAAGCTGCCAGAAAAGCACTATTTAAGGCAGCCTCACTGCCTGAACGGAAATAAGTAAAACTTTCGTTCAGACCATAAGCTTCATATTTTTTGTAAAGTACTTCGTCAATAGCCCAACCTGGAACAGCTCCATAAAGACGACCTTTAGCAGCATTTTCGGAATTGGCAAAAAGATGGGCGTAACGCTTTAAATCCTTTACTGTTTTCAAATCGGGAGCCAAAGCCTTAATACCTCTGCTTTCATCACCTTCTACAAGGTAACGAGGAACATAAAGGCCTTGGCGATTATCATCAAAATTAACACTAAGTTCAATCAACCGTCCTGTAGCTTTATCCTTGGGATAAGATGGAATATTGTCCGTCCATAGCTCCATATTAACATCGATGTCGCCACGTACTAAAGAAGCCTCGACGATAGCACTGGAACCACTTATAGTTTTAGGCTTAATATCATAGGCTGATTCGGCAATAAAACCGGCCACAGCGTTATGAAATTTGACGCTATCCCAACCTGCATCACCAAAGATAACTGTAGTCTTTTCCTTTGCAACAGCTATTGATGACAGAGAAAGCAACAGAATTATAAATAGCAGTCTTTGTAAGCATTTTTTTAACATAGGCACCCTTTATATTGTTTTCCACCCAAGTCTTATTTTTAAAATCAATTTTCACAGTAAGGCTTTAATAATGATGTTAAATCAGAATCATTAGCTCCAACACATTTCTATATAGGTAGAGCCTAATTATTCATAAAGCATTTCATCATTTAACTTGTAATTTTTCAGCAATAGCAGCATTAACCTTTAATACATTGACAACTCTTTCGCCAAACACCCCTAAAACCTTCTCATCAGTATTTTCGGCAACAATTTTTTCTACTTGAGCTTTGCTCAAGCCGGAAGCAGCAGCAATTCTAGGAATCTGTACCGTTGCTGACTCGGGAGAAATATGAGGGTCCAAACCAGAGCCGGAAGCAGTCAAAAGGTCTGTAGGAATATCAACAGCACTAAGATGGGGGTTGGCAATTAGGAATTTCTGCATATCATTTTTTACACGCTCTACTAAAGCAGGATTAGTGGGAGCATAGTTATTGGAACCAGAGCTAAGACCTGCAAAGTCTGAGCCATCATTGTAAACTTTGCTACCATCTGCTTTTTCAACATACACGTTATAATGATAAGCAGAAGGACGACTCCACATAAAGTAGTCTTTAGTAAACTCTTGTCCAACATATTCCGCACCAATAGTCTTGCCCTGATATTTAATCAGGCTGCCGCTAGCCTGAGCAGGAAAGAGCACCTTAGCCAGACCTGTCATCAAATAGGGAAAGATAAAGCCACAGAGCACCATCAGACAAACTGTTGATAAAATAGCCTGGCGAGATATACTCAAAAATTTATTATTCATAACAAAGCTTCCTTTCTTAGAGACCAATTACCTTCAGCAGAGGATTAATCAGTATATCAATCACCTTAATACCAACGAAGGGAGTAATTACACCGCCTACGCCGTAAATCAACATATTTCTTGCTAACAACTTACCAGAAGACATGGGTTTATATTCAATGCCCTTCATAGCCAGAGGAATCAGGCAAGGAATGATAATAGCGTTGAAAATTAGCGCGGACAAAATAGCACTATAGGGAGTTGCCAGGTCCATAATATTCAAAATACCCAGCTCAGGAATTGCAACCATGAACATTGCCGGAATAATGGCAAAGTATTTAGCAATATCATTAGCAATGGAGAAGGTAGTTAAGCTACCACGAGTAATCAACAGCTGCTTACCAATTTCTACAACCTCAAGAATCTTGGTAGGATCAGAATCAAGGTCAACCATATTAGCTGCTTCCTTAGCAGCAGTAGTGCCGCTGTTCATTGCCAAACCTACGTTAGCCTGAGCCAGTGCAGGAGCGTCATTGGTGCCGTCACCAGTCATAGCTACGATTTTACCTTTGGCTTGCTCCTTCTTGATAACAGTAATTTTATCCTCGGGCTTGCATTCAGCAATGAAGCCGTCAACGCCTGCCTCTTTAGCAATAGTAGCAGCAGTCAGCGGGTTATCGCCGGTGCACATAATGGTTTTGATACCAATAATACGCAAACGCTCAAAGCGCTCCGCCATGCCGGGCTTAACAGTATCTTTCAGGTATATTACGCCAAGAATTTCAGCATCTTTGCTGACAACCAAAGGTGTACCGCCTAAATTAGCGATTTTTTCAACCTGTTCATATAAGTCAGCAGGAATCTTGCCACCCTGAGCCTTTACATAGCACTCGATGGCATCGGAAGCACCTTTGCGGATTTTAGTGCCGTCAGGCAAATCCACGCCACTCATTCTGGTTTGTGCAGTAAAGGGCAGGTATTCAGCACCTGCAGTCTCCTTGCTGGTATCACCAAAACGTTTTGCCAGCTCCAGAGTGGACTTACCCTCAGGAGTAGAGTCCTGCATACTGGTCAGTGCTGCGCAGCTGATAAGATCACTGCGTTTAGCGTTGCCTACGGGAACAAAATCAGCAGCTAAGCGGTTACCAAAGGTAATAGTACCAGTCTTATCCAGAATCATGGTATCTACGTCGCCGCATGCTTCTACAGCCTTACCACTCATAGCAATAACATTGAAGCGGGTAACACGGTCCATACCTGCAATACCGATTGCGGAAAGCAGACCACCGATGGTGGTAGGAATCAAGCAAACAGCCAGAGCAATCAAGGTAGAGGTTTGCAGCTGTACGCCAGAGTACAGGCCAATAGGATACAGAGTAACGATTACAATCAGAAAAATAATGGTTAAGGAAACAAGCAGTGTGTTTAAAGCAATCTCGTTAGGGGTTTTCTTGCGAGAAGCACCCTCAACTAGCTTAATCATACGATCCAGGAAGCTATTGCCCGGCTCGGAGGTAATACGAATCTTCAGCCAGTCGGAAACAACGGTAGTGCCACCGGTTACAGAACAGAAGTCGCCACCGGATTCACGTACAACAGGAGCAGATTCACCGGTAATAGCAGATTCATCAACAGAAGCAATGCCCTCTATAACCTCGCCATCACCAGGGATAATCTCACCTGCAGCCACAAGAACAACATCGCCTTTTTTCAGCTCACTGGACATAACGATGGTTTCAATACCATCCTCAGCCACTAAGCAGGCCCGAGTGTCCTTTTGAGTTTTCTTCAGGCTTGCAGCCTGCGCCTTACCTCTGCCCTCTGCTACAGACTCTGCAAAGTTAGCGAAGAGTACAGTAACAAAGAGTACGACACTAATAATAGCGTTATAGGTACGTAGACCAGGTTCGTCACCCATCTCACCAAAGAGGCTTGGGCAGAAGCTCAGAGCCAAAGTGATGAAAAAGCCGATTTCAACAACGAACATAACGGGGTTCTTCATCATGTAGGCGGGATTTAATTTAGTAAAGGAGCCGATTACTGCCTGACGCAGTATGTCATTAGTAATCAGCTTTTGATTTTTCTTACTCATATCAAAGCCTCCTTATTACCACAGCATCAGGTGCTCAGCAATAGGACCGAGAGCCAGTGCCGGGAAGAAGGTAAGTGCAGCAAAGATGTATACTACAAATACCAGAATTACGGAAAATGCGAAATTATCGGTATGCAGAGTACCGGAGGAAGAATTAACAAAGCATTTCTTCATCAGGGAGCCTGCAATAGCTAATTGAATAACAATGGAAAGGAATCTGCCAAAGAACATTACCAGACCGGTGGTTACGTTCCAGAATACAGTGTTATCTGCCAAGCCTTCAAAGCCGGAGCCATTGTTAGCAGCAGAAGAGGAGTATTCATACAGAATCTGGGACAAGCCATGGAAGCCAGGATTGGTCAGACCTGCCAGACCGCCTTCAGTTGCAACTGCCAAAGCAGAGAAGGACAGAATCAAAAGCGGATGAATGATAATGCACAGTGCGGTCAGCTTCATTTCACGGCCTTCAATTTTTTTGCCGAGGTATTCAGGAGTACGGCCAATCATCAGGCCGCAGATGAATACAGCTAAGATAACGTACATAATCATGTTCATCAGGCCAACGCCCTTACCGCCAAATACTACGTTCAGCATCATATGCAGCAGGGGCACCATACCGCCCAAAGGAGTTAAGGTATCATGCATATTATTAACAGTACCAGTAGTAAAAGAAGTAGTTGTAGTAGTAAACATTGCAGATTGAGCAATACCGAAGCGAACCTCCTTGCCCTCCATGCTGCCCATGGATTGACTCAGACCTGCATTTGCCAGCAGCGGATTACCCTGACTTTCAGCCCAGAAGCACAGGCTTAAGCCTAATACGAACAAAATACCCATTGCTGCAAAAACGCTACGGCCCTCACGACCATACATCCAAGCAGTCAGGCTGCTGTGAGCACCCTTTCTTGCAGCCATATCAGCAGGAGCAGCGCCTTCTTCAGCAGCCAGTGCTCTTGCTTCGTTACGATCCTGCACCATTTTACCAAAGGTAATTACGCAGGCACCGGGGAACAGCATCATGGAATAAAGCTCAATCAGATTACTGATAATAGTAGGGTTTTCAATAGGTGTAGAAGAGTTGGCACCAATATAGCCACCGCCGTTAGTACCTAAGTGCTTAATAATCTCAAGCGCCGCTACAGGACCCATAGCAATAATCTGCTTGCCACCCTCTAAGGTATCAACTACTACGTTGGGAGAGAAGTTTTGCGGAACGCCCTGCCATACCAGAAGTAAGCCACCAACAATGGAAAAGGGCATCAGCACGCGGGTAGTAATGCGTACCATATCAACAAAGAAGTTACCAACGTCCTCCTTGCAGCTACCAACAATGCCACGAATAAAGGCAATGCAGGCTGCATAGCCGCTAGCTGCGGAAACGAACATCATAAAGATGATGACAAGCATTTGGGACAAATAGGACAAACCAGACTCACCGGAATAGTGCTGCAGGTTTGTATTAGTCATAAAGCTGATAATGGTGTTAAAGGAAAGTGATTCCTCCATTGCACCAATACCATTGGGATTAAAGAAGTCAATGCTTTGAAGACGCAGAATAGCGTAACCAATAAGCATCATTACACAGTTAGTTCCTAAAAGAGCGGCAGCATATTTTTTCCAACTCATACCCTCCTCAGGTTCAATACCACTGATTTTGTAGATAAGGCCATCAAGACGGTCAAAGATAGGATCCATAAGCGTGGGCTTATTGATTGCTATCTTGTAAACATAAAAACCAACAGGGACAACCATAATCAGATAGAGGATTATGGTCAATATCAGTTGCAGCATAAAATCATCCTCCTATCCTTTTTTAAAATCTTTCGGGATGTGCCAACGCATAAACTAGATACATGCCCAAAGCCAAAACAATACCTTCAAGTACTAACATTTTTCTTCCTCCTTACTCATCACTATCAACTTGCTCCGTGCACCAATGCAGCAGGAGAAAAACTAATGCAACACATCCAACAATAGTTAATATCATCAGTATATCCATCATGGTATCTATCCTCCTCATTTGAAATAGTAGTGCTAATCATCTCTAATTGCATAGTTTATTGTAGCAGTTTTGTCATAAAGTCCGTCTTAACATTTGTCGCTCCATATTAAGCTAATGTTAAGATTTTCTAGAAAAAGAAAAACGCTGCCCATTCTTTACGAACGAACAGCGTTACGCCTATATTTAGCGACGCAGCATGCGGTAGCCCACGCCAATATGTGTTTGAATGTATTTGTTATCAGTATCCTTAACTTTCCCTTCAATCTTTTTACGAAGCGTAGCCATAAACACTCTCAAAGAGGTGGTATCAGAATCAAGAGCACTACCCCATACCTCCTTAAGGATATAGTTATGAGTAAGCACCTTGCCTGTATTCTTAGCCAATACGCAAAGCAGCTTATATTCGATGGGAGTAAGATGAATTTCCTCGTCACCCATAAATACGCAGCCTGCCACATAATCAATGGTCAGCTCCCCATTGTGGTACTGTCCTGCGGCGGAATCAGCAGCTGCCTCTTCCGCCCTGCTACGGCGCAAGGCCACACGCAGGCGGGCCAAAAACTCATCAATGCTAAAGGGCTTAGTCAGATAATCATCAGCACCAGCATCAAGAGCATCAACCTTATCCTGATCCTCACTACGAGCACTGACTACGATGATGGGCAGCTTACTCCAGCCACGAACCTTACGGATAATGTCCGCGCCATCCATATCAGGCAAACCAAGATCAAGAATCATTACATCAGCATTATAGGAAACAGCGCCCAGTAAAGCACCTGAACCGTTATTAGCAATGTGATACTGATAATTCTGAGTATCGAGCGTAGTTCTAATTAAATTAACAATGGCCGGGTCGTCCTCAACCACAAGAATCTTCGGTTTATACATAGTCTAAATTCACTTCCTCTAATGGTAATGTAAAGGAGAATACTGCTCCATGAGGCTCGTTATCCTTAACCTCAATACTGCCACCGTGAGCATCAACTATAGATTTGCACAAGCTCAAGCCTAGGCCCAAGCCTCTACGGCTATCAGCGTCTATACCTGATGTATAGAACATATCAAAAATCTGCTCCTTGCTTTCATCAGAAATACCTGGTCCGTCATCAGCAATGCTGATACAAACCATTTTATCCTGTTTTTTAGCGCTCAGCTTAATTTCTGAGCCGACAGGAGTATATTTAACAGCATTATTAATAATGTTAATGATAACCTGGATAATAAGGCGCACATCCATCCTTGCCATCAGTAAATCGTCCTCCAGCTCCACAATTATCTTATGCTCCTTGGCCTTGCGGTCCAAATGAGATACAGCCTCTTTGAATACATCGTCCAAAAGCTCAGCATTAATCTGCAAACGCATTGAGCTGTTTTCAAAACGGGTAATGGAAAGAAGATTTTCGGTCAAATTTATCAGCCATATAGAATCATCATAAATAGAATTGTAAATTTCCTGCTTCTTTTCCTGACTTAGATCAATGCTCTTTTCCATCAGAATGCCAGCGTTACCACTAATACTGGTCAGCGGAGTACGCAAATCATGAGAAATAGCACGTAAAAGGTTGGAACGCAATCTTTCGCGCTGTGTTTCCATTTCAATAGCCTGCTTTTCAGAACGGAGACGACGACGCTCCAAAATAAGACCGCATTCATTGAGAATATAGATAATGATATTCTTTTCGAACACATCTAACACCGGATAATATTTGCCGGGAATACCAATAACACCCATAACCTCCTGATTGCCTCTAATAGACATATACAGGTTTTGTGCACTGGACAATGTATTGGTAGTAGCACCTGCGTGCTTATTATTTTTAACAACCCAGTCAGCAACTCCCAGCTCCTCTGCATTAAGCGTTCCTAACAGCTTAGTTGCTTCGTTAATAGGCTCCACCTGAAAATCAAGCTTCTTGCCCTTTAAAGACAAAGCATACAGCACAGGGCTATTCAAAAGCTTACCAACCAGCTCTGCAGCAATGTGGATTATTTCCTGCTCATCCCTGCCCTGCTGCAGCTTTTGACTACCATTCATCAAAAGCTCCATATAGTAGGCCTTCTTAGCAGATTGACGGGCCTGCTTCTTAACCCTTGTTGCCAAGGTACTAGAAATTACGCTGGCAAGCAGCATAATCAAAAAGGTTACAGGATAGTCCGGAGCATTAGCCTGCAAGGTGTAGCGCGGCACCGTAAAGAAAAAGTTAAAAGCGATAACGCTAAGAAATGACGCCAATGCGCCATAAAGATGTCCGTTAGTCCAGATAGCCGCCAAAAGTACGCCTAAAATATAGATAGTAATAATATTGGCCTCACGCAGATCAACTGCGTAAAATCCATAACCAATAATAGTAGAGGCTACGGTAGTGCCAATAACCTTTAGCACGTCCATCCAGTCAAAGCGTACATCTGCATGATGCAGCAGGGAATACTTCTTTTTATATAGTGGTTGGGCATCAGGAATAATATAAATATCAATATCGCCTGCCAGCTGAATCAGCTTGTCTGCTAAGGTTTTTCCCTGTGCAATAAAAGAAACCTTATGATTTATACGACCTAGAATAATTTTTGTAATACCGCTAACCTTAGCGTATTCAGCAATCTGTGTTGCTGCATCATCACCATAAACAGTAGCAATTCTGGCGCCAAGCTGTTCTGCCAAACGTACATTATCCTGCAAACGCTTCAGACTAGAACCATTCAGCTTCTTTGTTTCCGGAGTCTCAACCAGTAGCGCTGTAAAGCCACTGTGGAACGCCTCAGCCATACGCGAAGCAGTACGGATTACGCGTGCGTTAGATGGAGAGCCTGATAAGCAAATCAGGATATGCTCGCCTGCTCTAGCTGCTCTGTCCTGACCCTCCTTCTGAGCATTACGATTCAAACGGTCCGCAGTACGACGCAAAGCAATTTCTCTTAAAGCCGCTAAATTTTCCTTAGTAAAGAAATTCTCCAAAGCACGTATAGCCTGCTTTTCACGATAAACCTTACCAGCCTGTAAGCGCTCAATCAAATCATCAGGTTCAATATCTACAAGCTCAACCTGCTCTGCAGAGTCAAAAACAGAATCAGGTATTCTTTCGCTTACAGCAATATGGGTAATAGAAGCCACAAGGTCATTTAAGGATTCTAAATGCTGTACGTTAATAGTGGTATAAACATCTATACCTGCTCTTAACAGCTCCTCCACATCCTGATAACGCTTCAGATGACGACAGCCTGCTGCATTGCTATGAGCCAGCTCATCTACTAGAATAATCCGGGGCTTGCGCTTCAAAGCAGCGTCAAGGTCAAATTCCTTCAGCTTAACACCCTTATAATCAATTATCTGATCAGGAATTAGCTCCAAGCCATCCAAAAGAGCCAGTGTATCAGGCCTGCTATGACGCTCCACATAACCTACAACCACGTCCAGTCCCTGCTCCTTGGCTCTATGAGCAGCCTTCAGCATAGCACAGGTCTTGCCCACGCCGGCGGCATAACCAAAGAAAATTTTCAGGTTGCCCTGTCCGTGATTATTTTGTTGTCCTGTATAAGAATTATTTAAATTATCCAACATAATATCACCATGTTCTTTTACTCATTTTGATTATACCATAGGTCTTATTTAGGCAACGTTAAGATGCTAAGCACGATGTTAAGATTCTGTTAAGAAAAACGAAGGCGGCGTTAGGAGTATGCTCAGCACCCCATTAACACCGCCACTACTTAAGGCATAGTTTTAGGGCCGATGCGCTTAAGCATTAATCAATTTACCAGGGTTAAGAATATTGTTAGGATCCAACGCTCTCTTAATGGATTTCATAATATTCATTTCTACAGGGTCACAATACTTCTCTAAAGCATCCGCCTTTTTAGCACCAATGCCATGCTCGCCGGATAAGCGGCCGCCTAAGCTATAAACATAAGCAAAGGAAATAGCGTGGAATTCTGCAACCTGCTGCTCCCACTCTTCATCAGTCATATCCATCTTCAGGATATTGAAGTGAAGGTTGCCATCGCCTGCATGAGCCAGACACATGCATTTGAATTTGAATTGCTTAGAAACCTTCATCAGATGATTTAAGCAGACAGCAATTTTATCAACAGGAACAACTAAATCGTCAGATGTGGAAACCTTGCTCAAAGCCTTAGAACTCTCTAAGCAATTACGGCGAACCCTCCACACACGCTCGTCAGCTTCTAAGACGTCAGTTGCACCTGCTGCAGTGCAAATTTCATCAAGCTGCTCCATCTTCATATCCAGTTCATCCTCATTGTAGGTTTCTACAGTAACGATAACATAGCTGCCATCCTCATAGTGCGGCAAGCGTGTTTCAGTATAATCAGAAGCAGCACGCACAAAGCCATTATCCATAAATTCTACAGATGTAGGATTCAGGCCAGCCTTAATGAGCATAGGCACAAGGTTTACGGCCTTCTGTACATCAGTAAATACAGCCAGAATGTCAAGGCGATAAGGACACAGAGGCAGCAGCTTTAAGGTAGCTGCAGTAATGATACCCAAGGTACCCTCGCTGCCCATAACCAGCTGCTCTAAGCAGTAGCCAGTAGAGCATTTCTTTAAACGGCTGCCCAGCTCAACAATATCACCAGTAGGAGTTACTACCTCAATAGAATATACCTGATGGCGAGTAGTGCCATAGCGCACAGCCTTATTACCACCAGCGTTAGTTGCCAGATTACCACCAATCAGGCAGCTTTCGGCGGAGCATGGGTCGCCTGCATATAAAAGGCCTGCTTCATTGGCAACCTGCTGAATTTCTACAGTACGGGCGCCAGCCTGCACACGCATATACATAGCCTCTGCATCCATTTCCAGAATCTTATCCATACGTTCAATAAGCAGTACAATACCGCCATGTGTAGGAATAGCACCGCAGGAAACGCTGGTACCGCCACCACGGGGAGTTACGGGGACAAGATATTTATTAGCAATTTTCATTACAGCGGCTACTTCTTCAGTAGTGCCCGGCAAAACTACTACTTCAGGCAAATGATGGTAGTGAGGATCAGGCTCTTCGTCAGTTTTGTAGCGTTCCAAAGTTTCGGGGTCGTTTTTCACATACTCAGCGCCTAAAGCTGCTCGCAGCTCCTCCAGCACCTCTTCTGTTACAGGGTTGTAGTTAGTCATGTTATTCAATCTCCTTTTCTACTGTTCTTCCTTGCTGCTCAAGGATTGAATACCTTGCCAGGGTTTAAAATCAAATTCGGGTCCCAGGCTACCTTTATTCTGCGCATCAGCTCCAGCTCGCCAGAAGGTGTATATTCCTCCATAAAGCGGCTCTTCTTAGCGCCAATACCATGCTCTCCAGACAGTCTACCGCCATGAGCATAGGCATAATCATAAACCTCCTTGGTAAAGCTTGCCAAATTGCTTTCCCATTCTTCGTCAGTCAAATCCATCTTACATAAAACGATATGCAGATTACCGTCACCAATATGAGCATTTATGCGCAGCGGAAAGGGATATTTCTCAACTGTTGCAATAATATGCTTAACCATATCACTCATTTGGTCCACAGGTACAACTACGTCATCAGTTGTGCAGACAAGGCTTACTAAGCGGACAGATTCCAGGCAGTTACGACGCATTGCCCAAATCCTGTCATCAGCCTCTAATACATCAATGGCACCACATTCCTCGCAAATGTCATTGGTCTGCTCCATTTTTGTATCCAGCTCGTCCTCGTCAAAGGTTTCAATGGTAATGATTACGTAAATACCTTTATCCAAGTGCGGTGCACCAGCAAAATCCAAGAATTGAGAAGTAGTACGCACATTGGCGTTGTCCATATATTCAATACTAGTAGGATTAATACCAGCTTTGGCAATTTTAGGAACCACGCTCATAGCCTGCACTGGATCAGTAAAGACAGCCAAAAGATCTATACGATAGGGAGGCAGAGGCTGCAGCTTTAATATTACCTTAGTAATAATACCCAAGGTTCCCTCGCTGCCAATAACAAGCTGTTCCATACAGTAGCCAGTGCTGCACTTTTTCAGAGGTGCACCCAGCTCAACAATTTCGCCAGTTGGAGTTACAATTTCTACTCCATAAACCTGATTTCTGGTTACGCCATAGCGTACTGCCTTATTGCCGCCTGCGTTAGTTGCCAGGTTACCGCCAATTTGGCAGCTTTCGGCGGAGCAGGGATCACCTGCATAGAGATAGCCATTGGCATTGGCCAACTCCTGAATATCAATAGTGCGTACGCCTGCTTCAGCAACAAGGTACATACCCTCCTTGTTCAGCTCAATAATCTTGTTCAGGCGCTCCATCAGCAGCACTACGCCACCAAAAAAAGGAATCGCGCCATCATTGATACCAGTGCCGCCGCCACGTACAGTAACGGGAACAAGGTACTTATTGCACAGCTTGACAACAGCAGCTATTTCCTCAGCATTAGCAGGCTTTACTACAACATCCGGCAAGTGAAAATAACGCTCGTCAGTCTCTTCGTCAGTCTTATATTTATCAAGAGTAGCAGCATCTGTATAAACGTATTCTGCACCTAGGACAGATTTAAGCGCTGCTACAAATTCATCTGTTACAGAATTGTACTTAGTCATAACGTTCCCTCATTGCAAACAAAATATATTAAAAATTATACATTAAAAATCTTGCCAGGATTCAAAATCAGATTGGGGTCCCAAGCCAATTTAATCTTGCGCATTAAATCCAGCTCGCCTGCCGGAGTAAACTCCTCCATGTAGCTAAGCTTTTTAGCGCCAATACCATGCTCACCAGCTAATCTGCCACCCTGAGCATAAGCGTAGGCATATACTTCTTCATGGAAATCATACACCAGTTTCTCCCATACATCATCCTCAAGATCACATTTGCAAAGAACAATGTGCAAATTGCCATCGCCAATGTGAGCGTTGATTTTTGCAGGAATAGGGAACGGATATTTTTCGCCAATCTTCATAATTTCCTTAATAGTAGACGCAATTTTATTTACAGGAACAACAACATCATCAGTAAGGGAAACCTTGCTGAGCATGCTTACAGATTCTTGACAGTTGCGGCGCATAGCCCAAATTCTGTCATCAGCCTCTAACACGTCAATGGCACCAGCTTCATCACACAAATCGCTGAGCTGCTCCATTTTGCTGTCCAGCTCGTCCTCAGAATATGTCTCTACAGTAATAATTACGTAAATACCATCTTCATAATGAGGTGCACCCTTGAACTCCAAAAAGTCTGCAGTATCTCGTACATATGAGTTATCCATATATTCGATACTGGTAGGATTGATACCGGACTGCATAATTTTAGGCACTAAATCCAAAGCCTTTTCAGGAGTATCAAATACAGCAAGCACATCAAAACGGAAGGGACATAAAGGCAACAGCTTTAAGGTTGCTTTAGTAATGATACCTAAGGTACCTTCACTACCCATTACCAGCTGCTCCATGCAATAGCCAGTAGAGCATTTCTTCAGACGTGCACCAACCTCAACAATCTCGCCTGTAGGTGTAACCATTTCCAGGCTATAAACCTGATTACGAGTTACACCATAGCGCACAGCCTTGTTACCACCTGCGTTAGTTGCCAGGTTGCCACCAATTAAGCAGCTTTCTGCGGAGCAGGGATCACCTGCATAAAGAAAACCTGCTTCATTAGCCATTTTTTGAATATCTACAGTACGTACACCAGCTTCAACAACCATGTACATAGCATCTTTATTCAGCTCAATAATCTTATTCAGGCGCTCAGTCAAAAGCACAATGCCACCACATACAGCAATAGCACCGTCGGCAAGGCTTGTACCACCACCACGCACAGTCACAGGCACATTATACTTATTACACAGCTTTACAACTGCAGCAATTTCTTCAGCATTAGCAGGCTTAACTACGGCCTCAGGCACACGAAAACGACGAGGGTCATACTCCTCGTCAGTTTTATAATGGTCCAGCTTTTCAGGATCTGTCATTACATTTTCAGCGCCGAGAGCAGCCACTAATTCTGCTAACATTTCTTCATTTAATACAGCATATTCTTTCATTTTCTTACCTCCATTCAGCATCTAAGCATATTCATAAAATCTATAATACGTAAAAGACCAAGGTCTTCGTTTTTATGTTTTAATCTTACCAACCAAAGCATTTAACATATCGGCGCTAGTAACCTTAGGATGAATATAACTGGTTCCTTTGTAGGTAGTTTTAGTTCCAATACTAATGGCCTCTCCTGGGCACCAATGACGACAACCAAAGCAGTGTGCACAATGCATATCAAATTGAGGATAACCGTCCTTCATTTTAATATTATCCACCGGACAGAGCTTTTCACAAAGTCCGCAGCCAATACAACGATACTCCATAACATGCACCACATCAAGATGCTGGAAGGTGCGGATAAACCACCAGCTCAACGGAGTACCTGCGTACCTCCAAAAAGATGCTTCCTTACATAAAGCCACATCCTTTTCCTGCGTTGCCACAGCCTTACAAATTGTCTTAATTGCAGGCTCTGCAGCTTCCACCATTTTGGCACGCTTTTCCTTGGACAGGTTAAAGAAATTATCAGGCATTACCACAGTTTTAGCATAATCAAGAGCAATATCCTGCGCCTTCAAAAGCTGCTGCAGCTGATAAAGCGTTTGTCCCTGACTACCACCCATAGTAGCAATGGCAAAGATATAATCAGGAGCCGCTTTAAGCAGCTTAACAAACTCCTCTACAATAGGCGGTACGGCAAAACAGTACACAGGAAAAACTATTCCCACAACCTTGTCCTCCACCTTATAGGGATTTTTTATATAGTTAGCAACATTTTCCAGTCTACAGCTTTTCAGAGACTGTGCGGCCATTTTAGCAGTATATAAACTGTTGCCTGAGCCACTAAAGTAAAAAATTACAGACATTTGTCCCACCACACATTATCAAAATGTATCTATTGCTTAATTATAGTATAAAATTCAGCATTTGTCTTGTCTTATATGTAAAAAGAAAGTAACTAAAGTGTCTATTTAATCAAACTATCGCTTTTAAGCAAATAACATCACTCACCTTCTATAAGGAAGTTCATGAGCTTAGATTCACCACTTGTCTAAATTAAAATTACTACCCATGACTTACTATCCTCTAGGATTGCGCTAACTATAAATACCAAAACTTTCACAAGCAACATTAACAACACCTAAAACGAAGAGAGCCATCCCGAAGGATGACTCTCTTAAAACAGCTTTCCCTATTTAATTTAACAGCCAGCTATTAGAAGTTTCTTTGATAGCTGAT